>OLXB01000174.1_pt1 | contig 45115 bp, 39 predicted proteins | sample 1673681 | NCBI WGS metagenome assembly OLXB01 (sample SAMEA103958121, study PRJEB25191) | human gut metagenome
TCGTCGGGGCGGCTGTTATCGCAAGATTTCTGTTTTTTCCGGCTCTTGACCGTCAAACATAGATTAGCTCAAACTTGGCGATTTCCTCCGCTTGCGCCCTGCAAGCGTTCATCAGTCCCACCCATTTCATGGGGTCGGTAGCTTTGAGTGCTTCGGTAGCTCCCGCGCTCCTTGCAAGCTGCGGCATGATACGATCGTTTTGTAGGTCATAGCATCCGCCCCATTTCCGTATAGATATGGTTATGATAGCAAGCCTGTGTAAATTCAGCGATCGTTTTTGTGTGAAATCTCCGTAAAAATCTGCCGCAGCAAAGAAAATGCCCGGAAGCGTTGTGCTTCCGGGCAGATTCTGCGTTTCGAAATTACGGCGTATAGCTTCTGGCCAGGACGGTCAGCTCGCCATGCTCGATGGTCGCCAGCGTGTTGTTGGCGGTGAAGCCGGGTTCGGACGCAGCCAGCTTTGCAAGGTCAGACGCGGCATAGGTCTCATCCGGATGCTCCGGGTCTGCATTGTCTGTCAGGACAAAGCCTTCCGCGACCGGCACGGTGATTCTGCCAAGCTCGTGATACGACTTCGCATCGTCCAAGCCAACAGCGTAGTAGACGCCCGAGTCATCACTCGTCAGATCGACACCGCCCTGCTCGAGTCCTCCATTGATGGTAACAAAGCCATCCTTGTCCTCGCGGGATGCAACGACCATGTCCTTGCCGTCCACGACGATGGTATCGCCGACGGCAAGCTGCGAAATGTCCACCATATCGTAGACATCGTAATCATAAACCGTCAGGGTGATCTCCGTCTTACCGTCTTTTTCGGAAATGTCCTCCGCGCCGAAGCTTGCTGCGACGGTCGCGTCGGTCAGTGCGTTCAGATCAAGACTTTCTGCCAGCGGCTCGATGCGCTTTGCTTCCTGCGCGGGCTGCTGTGTTTCTGCGGTCTGCGCAGAATCCGGCTGCTGCTCCGTTTCCGCTGTGTTGGAGTCCTTCTGTGTATCCGAATTAGCCTGCTTGGCTGCGCAGGCGCTCAAGGCCAGCACCGAAAGGGCCAGCAGAATTGCCAATACTTTTTTCATAGGTCAAACTTCCTTTCATCAAGGGTGTTCCGTTCTTTCGAACTGGCGTTATTGTGACAGGAAGTTGTGACAAAATCTTGTTAGAAGCATGACCGAATTATGAATTATCAAGCGGCGTTTTGGGCAGGAAGAAATCCGGCCCCTTCGCTTCAAACAGCAGAAGCGACACGCTCAGCAGCAGGTCTGCGTGCTTGAGCGGCTCGTCCAGCGGGATGGCAAATTCCTCCTGCATTCTTCGGATGCGGTAGAGCACGGTGTTTCGATGGGTAAAAAGCGCTTCGCAGGTCTTTTGCAGCGACCGGCAGCAGATCAGATAATAATAGAGCGTTTCGCAGTACTGCGTGCCCTTTTCCCGGTCGTGCGCGGCAAGGGTGCGCACCTCCTGCGCGATCAAATCTTCCCGCCCTTCCAGATTTTTCAGCAGCAGCGGCGTGCGCAGCTGCGCAACAGTGTAGACGCGACCGCCGTGGAACCGTTCATCCGTCATCAGGCTCAGCGCCTCGCGCGCCGTGCGATAGAGCGCAGGAAGCGCAAACAGGTCGTCAATTTTCTCCGACACGATGACCTTGAGCTGAAATTCCTCCGCCAGCGCGGAAAACCGCTCCATATCCTCCCGCCGGTGCAGAAAAAGCATAACATTTCCTTTGTATAAAAAAGAATGGGAGTCCAGGAAAATCGCCGTTACTTCCTCCTTCAAATGGCGCTGCCCGAGATATCCGCTATGATAGACAGTCAGATCGATGAGCGCGAAGGCAAGCGGATGGAAGTCCACCAGATATGTTCCCGAAATTTGCAGCCTGAAATACGGTGCGGACGGAAAGCCGCCGTCCAGCAAATGCCGGAGAATATCCTCCGCCGTTTCAAACGGCTTATCCTGCCGGCTGGCCTCGACGAAAAGCTGCTTGGACAGAATTTGCTCCACGGTATTCCATGTCTGCGCCGGGATTTTTTCCAGATGCCCGTCCGTGTCGACGCAGATCAGATACCCCAGCCGCACGCCCGCACTGACGAGCGGGGCAAAGCGGCGGCGATACGGGCTGTCTGCAAGCTTGATGCAGTCCGCCGCTCCTGCGGACAGGGCTGGACTTCGGCTGATGATCGCGCCTGCCTCATAGGTGATCTCGCCGCTGCGCACCGACGTCTGAAACACCGCATCGGAAAACCCCAGTGGTAGATGGTGCGCGGCAACATGAAACGTATCGTCCAGCACCAGAAGCGGACAGCCCAGCAGCGCGCCCGCGCCTTCTGCGAGGCGACTTAGATCGTCCTGCGCAAAAAATTCCCGCAGCAGCGCATCGGCGCTGCACGTTTCCCACTGTGTTGCAGCCATATGGCGATATCCTTTCGCTTGTGCGCTTTGCACAAGTCTCTTTTTCTTTATTGTACTGCCAGCTTCTTGTTTTTACAAGATAAACCGACTATAATTATATTATAAAGCAGAAAAGGAGCATGTACGATGAACGAGGAGCCGCTGGAACATTTCAAAGAGCTTTGCGCCGTGTGGATCGATCATCTGAATCAGATTATTTCTTTTCATCCGGCGGACGGATTTGAACAGCTTCCGTTTGCGACCCACGAGGCGCAGATGCACTTTGCGCTGGAAAAATGCAAAGATGGATACAAGATCCAATAAATATGGAGGCATTTGTATGAAACGCACCATTCGGGTTTTCAGTTTGCTGCTGGCAGCCGTGATGCTGCTGAGCGCACAGGCACTTGCCACAGAACCGGCACAGGCGGTTACGGACGTGGAACATTCTGGGCAATATTTATGTGGACTGCCGCGCGTAGAACCGGCACAGGCATTCACGGACGTAACGAAACAGGATTATTTTTATGACGCTGTCAACTGGACGGTCGAGAAAGAAATCACATCCGGTGTCAGCAGGGACGTATTTGCACCGAATCAGGACTGCACCCGCGCCGACTTTGTGACCTTCCTCTGGCGCGCCGCCGGGAAGCCGGTCGTGAATTACGCGATGAGCTTTTCTGATGTGAAAGAGAGTTCCTATTACGCAGAAGCTGTCCGCTGGGCAGCTAGTCTCGGCATTGTGACAGGTCTCAGTAAGAATACCTTCGGCGCAGCGAATGCCGTGACCCGGGAACAGGCGGTCACGATGCTCTGGTGCTTTGCAAAGCAGCAGGGCTTCGACACCACGCAGGGTGGCCTGGCGATCCGCGAGTACAACGACTATGACAGCCTTTCCGAGTATGCCCGCGAGGCGATGGCATGGGCAGTCAACACCGAAATCCTCAAGGGCTCCAATAACCGCCTGCTGCCGGATGCCGCCTGCACCCGCGCCCAGCTTGTAACGCTGCTGTACCGGCTGGAGTCCCAGGCCACTGACATGGTCAATTACAGCGGTGACGTGACCGACTGGATGTATGCGCCCGAAAGCAAAGATACGGCGGTCAATTTGCTTGTGAGCATCGATACTGTCGCGCACGGCAGCGCAGGCGGCAGCCTGCAGCAGGCAAACGCTGCAGTTTCTCTGATGAAGCTCGCTATGAACGAGAGCGGAAAGGTCGAAGAAGCAGCGAAAACTTATCTGGCCGGAATGAATGCAACGCAGAAGGACTTCTTCTCCTTCCAGTGGCAGCAGGCGCTTCGTCAGGCAAACGCCTTGCTGGACGGCAGCGAGGATCCCGCGATTCTGGACGACGCCGGCGATGCCGGTTTTGACCTGAAGGCAGTCAGCAGCGCCAAGGTCGATGCCTTGGATAAAACCGTGACAGAGCTGCTACGCGATGCTGGCGTCACGGACGAATGGAAAAATCACACAGACCTGGAGCCGTTCAACGCCGCCTGAGCTGTCAATTCTTCTTTTGTCGAATCTGATAAATTTATGGAGGTTTCCGGATTTCGGAAGCCTCCATGTTTTTTGTACGGCAATCTTCAACTGAGTTTCAGCCGCCGCTGCGGAACCGGACGGCAGATATTTTTCTGCTGCTCACCTGAATGTAAATTGGGGTACTGCCTTACATAACTGTTTTCATAAATATCATGGAATTTTGCGACAAAGAGAGCCTGCTGCTGTTCTCGCTCAGTTCCAGCCGTTGTTTGTGAGCCATAGACCTTATAGTCACCACAATTATCTGCCGACAATGATTCCAACTCAAATGATTTCTGGCAATGATATGACCGTGACTACTATTTGACTACTATCATCCGAAATCCTCAAAAAGCCGGTTTGCCCAGTGTTTTCAATGGTTTTCAAGAAATTCAGCGAAACAGGATGTTTTCGGTAAAAACCGTACAACCCTTGAAAACACAGCATTTTATCCGTTAATGCCTGAAAACTCCGACCGTCGACATTGCTCCTGTCAAGCTCTATCCTTATGTAAAAAAGCAAGACGCAAACTCATGCATTTGAGTTTGCGTCTTGCTTTTGCCCGTACCGACTGTACCCCCATGACACATTGTGTACCTATGGGGCGAAACAGTTGAAACTTCTGGGCTTTTCGCGCTGATATCTTTTTTGGTTCAGCTTGATGGTGGACAGTACAGGACTCGAACCTGTGACCCCATGCACGTCAAGAGCCATCCGTTCGTATTTTTCTGTATTTTAATTATAATATGCACATATTTTAGATGAAGAAATTCTGTATTTATGGGAATTTATCTATTGCGTCCATCGCGTTTTTGCCCAGTCTGGGTCACGGTTTGGGTCAGGTGAAAATCACCCCACGTCCAGCATAGCGAATGCCCTCCTTCAGCACGTTCTGATAGAACGGCAGGAAGTCTGCATACCGCTGGAACTGTGCCAGCGGCACAACGTGGACAGAAACCGTGATATCGTGGTCAAGGCTGAGTGCGCTTGCTACTCCAGAAACTGCGCGCTGCTGCGACACAATCTGTTCCTGCGTCAAATCTGCGGTCAGGAGAATGTCAATATCCGACTCCGCGGTAAAATCGCCGCGGGCATAGGATCCGTACAAAATTGCATCGTGGATGCTGTGCCCTAGAATTGGATCACAGGCGTGATAGATGCTTTTCAAAATCTCAAACGCCTGATTGGGCGTACACATATTGACACCTCCCCTTCTGAACTTCTTATTTGCAGTATACCCCAAAGTGCGCTGGAATGCAAATCTGCTACAAGGCCCGGCTTGCTGGTTTGATTTTATATATTGCCCATTGAATTTTCAATAATCGAATTATTTATTCGATTTTATTGTTTTGTATTGCTATTTTCTGAAAAGGTGGTTATACTGAGTACTGAGGTGGTATCTGTGAATGAAGCTCCTGTTATCCGAATCCAACGGGCAAGCATTAGGAATTTTAGAAATGTTGAATCCGGCGAAATCCGCTTTCCCTGCAATTATAGCGAGGATATTTTTGCGCCGAAAGCTGATGTCCTCGGCATTTATGGTCAGAACGGCTCCGGCAAAACAACGTTTATTGATGCACTGGAAATCCTGAAAACGTTGCTGTCCGGGCAAAAGGTCGGAGCAGAACTGTCAGACTGCATTTCCTACGGACAAGAGAAAGCCGAACTGCAATTTGAGTTCAGCATCCTCAAGCTGAATGAGGACAATGTAGTATATAAGCGGCGTCTCATCTATTCTGCTGTTTTAAGTAAAGATGCCATTGATGAAACCGTCAAGTGCGCCACAACCAGAACTGATTCAGCAAAAACAGCTTGGATGAAACCAATCTTCGAGTGTACGCACCAGTCAGAGGACGCTGTGTTCTCACCACAAGTTCGGCTGGAATCGTTATTCGGTTCGAAGCAAAATGCAAAAGTGAACGAGCTTCGTGTTATAAAATTACTGTGCCAAAAGGAGCATCGGTCCTTTCTTTTCTCCCCAGAGTTCCTGAAAATGCTTCATGATGTAGCGCAGGAACATGACGATAAAGCTGAACCGCTGTTCGAACTGTCCAACTTTGCAAACACATCATTCTTTGTCATCTTGAACCGAAATAACGGGCTGATCTCGCTGGATGCAGCAATTCCTGTTAATTTCAGGGCAGAAACGGCTGGCGGTACGTTTGCACTGCCGATTGATCAGCCAGTTACAATCCCAAACCGCTTTTTGGAAATCATACAACAGGTCATAGCAACTATCAGCACTGTTCTCTGTGAAATTGTTCCCGGTGCACAACTGTCACTTGTGGAGCTCGGTACGGAGTTGATGGAAAATGGCGAACAAGGCACAAAAATCCAGTTGGCAAGGGAGCTTTCCTGCGCCAATGGTGAACTGCATCTCCTACCTTTAAAATATGAATCTGAGGGCATTAAAAAGATCATCTCTGTTCTGCATTTGTTGATTGCTGCATATAATAGCCCGTCCATCACACTCGCGATTGACGAGCTGGACTCCGGTATCTACGAGTATCTGCTGGGAGAATTGCTGCGAATCATGCAAAAATCCGGCAAGGGGCAGTTGATTTTCACCTCGCATAATCTCTATCCGCTGGAAACATTGGAAAGCGATTCTATCGTCTTTACAACGACGAACCCAAGCGCTCGATATACTCGCATCAAAAGCGTACGGGCAACAAATAATCTGCGCTCCATGTATCTGCGTGAAGTCATCCTTGGAAGCGATGATGACGCAACTCTCTACGAAGAAACCAATGTGTCCGAGATCGCTCACGCAATGAGAATTGTCGGCAAGCGTATGGAGAGCCTTTCTTTGTCTGGGGACGCATCCTCGGAGGTGTCCAATGGCTAAAAAGAAGGTTATGCTCTTTATCGTAGAGGGGCCGACAGATGAAACTAGCCTTTCTACGGTTTTGAACCGTATCTTTTCTTCCGCGACGGTAAAATTTCAGGTCATTCATGGAGATATTCTGACCCGCGATTTCACTTCTTCGGATAAGATCGTGGTCGCCGTTTGGGCGCAGGTCAAGGAGTTTATGGGCAGTATCTACAGAAAGAGCGATATTTGCCGAATCGTTCATCTTACCGATATGGACGGTGTATTCATCCCTGATGATGCTGTTGTCGAAAATGATACGGTGGAAACTGATACTCCACCATACTATACAGAAACGCAAATTCAAACGCCAAATCGCGCCGGGATTCTTGACCGCAACCAGCGCAAACGGAACAATATCGACCGACTTTCTGCCTGCCCCAAAGTCGCGGGCATTCCATATAGCATGTACTATTTCTCTTTGAATTTGGAGCATATTCTTCATGGGAGAACAAACCTTTCCGACTGGGAAAAGATTCGGTGTGCCGAGGAGTTTGACTTGAAGTACGGCGATGACCCGGACGGATTTACGCTGTTTATGAAAGAATCTTCGTTCTCCGTATGCGATGATTATCGCAGTTCGTGGGCATTTATCAAAACAGAATTGCATTCTTTGGAGCGGTACAGCAATTTCGGCATCGAACTGCCGCCCTTAAAAACCGCAACGCTCCAACCCAATCAATGATTTTTATAGCAAATACCGCACATTTGAAATGCACTGCTCGAATCCCGTATTACCTGTGTCATAAGCACAATGATTTCCGGGATCTGCGCAGTGCATCTTCTCTTCATGGGATTGCTGTCAGAACAAAGAAGCAAGGATTCAATGTCCGATTGTCGCCCCAAGCGGAGCAGAAATGCAAGCCGGCGTGAACCCACTAAATTCCAAAATATTTTTCAAAAAACTGCGCAAGCCGCTGGATGATCGTTTTCTTCTTTTCCGTGCGGTTGCCGCCGCCAAAGCGGGAGACGGGCGGCAGGATCTGGTCAATATCCGTGCCGGTCGTTTTGAGCGCGCCGTCGCGGAACGCATTGGCAACAAAGCGCTGCGCTTCTGCGGGCTTCAGCTTTTCTTCCGCGATGATTTGTTCCAGCTCCGCCTGCTTTTGCTGCTGCACATAGCTCTGCCAGTCGCGGTCAACGTCCGTTGCGGCGTTGACCATACTAATAAAGCCGTGGATCAGATCTTTTTTGCTGCGCAGCTGAATACTTGAATCAATCGCCCGGTCGATGGTTCCCAGGATGCTTTTGTCCTTGCAGTTCGATTCATGGTACTTCATGACAAGCATCAAAATGTAGTCAATGTTGATCTCCACCTGCCGGATGAGCTCGATCTCGAAGGTAATATCATCGTTGATATTCTCTTTGTCTCCGTCCGTTTTTGGGCGGTACGCCTGATAGAGATCGAGATACACGCTCTGATAATCCTGAAAATCCCGCTCCGGGAGAAGCTCATGCCCGGCAAACTGGTCAAATGCGCTTAAGATATTTTTGAGCCGCAGGATATTGCCGTAGAGCTTGATAAAATCCTTCTGCTTCTGTTCGCCGGTGATTGGCTGCCCGAGCGGAAACTCGCCTGATAGCTCGTCGATCAAATCGCGGTAACCGGGAACAGCCTTGCCATTTTCCTCATAGCCGTCATAGTACGCATCATAGCCCTTGAGCAGCACAACGCCGCTGGCCTCGCGGTCGCCAAAAAGCGCGATCGCGTCGTCGGTGGCTTTTTGCAGAAGATGCTTCCCTTATTTTTGTAAGCGATGATTTTGATGATCTAGCTTCTGATAACAGTTTCCTTCCTGATCGAATTCAAAGAGATTATCAGCTCCCGTCAGAATTTCAGACGAAGCAGCTACGACAACCAACACGCTTGTTCCACGGTTTGCAAGATCGTCGATTAGTGTTTGGAATATTCTCGATTCAACACCTGTCGGATTGATATTAGGGAGATGAATAACTAATAGTCGCCAATTATACAACGCATATCGGTTGACCGCTGCAACGATTCTATTTTCATAGTTTATTTTATAAAATGGATGCTTAGGATCTTCTTTGTATGAGAATGGCTGTTTAGTCAGCAAATAGTTTTGAAATGCTGAGCGGACAACAGTTCCCAAATAAGAAATCCTGCGAAGCGAGAAAATTGTAGTGTTTTCAAAGTAATTTAGATCAGGAAATATCAGTCTGCTAACATCCTGTGGGAAATAACCAATTCCGGCATAGAATAAAGTGCTTATTTTTGCATTAATGAAATCTTTATTACCTAAATTTATCCGGAAACGAGGAACTTCTCCGAAAATCGCATTCAAAAAATCGTATTCATACAAGCCTTTCCCAACTAAATATGTAATTTCCCCTGGCTGTAAGTTCATGGAGAGAGAATGAATATGATTCGTGTGAATATCGCTAATAGTTATTGATGAAAAGTCAATCGAGAGGGGTACATTTTTTTGAGGATAAACACTAGCATATGCGCTTGAATCATATGAACGATAACTGTCGTATATGTACTGATCCTCCCGCCCATTAAGCAGTCTAACAAACATACCACCTTCAAATCGAAGAATACGACAAGCATCAGAACATATAAAAAGGGGATTTTGATAGCTATCGGTCAACAAAATTGAAATCTGATGTTCCAGAAGGGTTCGCACAAGATCGCGAAGTAGGCTAAAATCGGCATCATAATGTAACCGTACAACATCAGATAGAATAAGGTATTCCGCGCCAAGATAAACTGCCTTCACAATACGTAGAATATATTGTTGTAATTTTGTTAAACTGTACACCGGTTTATTAACATCCCAGAATATGCCGTATTTTTCGAGGATCAAACGCGCATTTAGTGAGTTCCTTTTCTGAGAGAAAAAAAACCGATTAGACGAAGGATATGTTAACGATAGGTTTTCTGCAATACTCAAATGTTTATATAGCAGGTGATCTTCATAGGAAATAAGAGAATGAGCTCCCCCTTTTGCATTCCAGCTTATTTTTCCGCTTGTTGGTTCGATTTGCCGAGTTAACAAAAGAACGAGTGCATCTTTAGCTGATGTTGTGTCACTGGAAATTGCAATAAGTTCCCCGCGGCCAAACATAAAACTGAAGTTTCGCAGGTAAAATCGCGACGTTTCACAACTTACATTGATAAAACGAAAGAGTTCCTCCATAGAATTACTCCTTGCTTAAAGGCAACATAATTTGAACCTGAGTGCCTTTTCCAACACTACTTGCGACGCTTACTCCATAATCTTCGCCATATAGCAGCCGAATACGTGAATTGATATTAAACAACGCAAGGCCCATCCCACGAACAGAGTCGGCGGCGCAATTACTTTCATTTTTACTAAGCTGAGTATTGATACTATCAAGTTTATCTGCAGGAATCCCTACGCCGTCGTCGTCAACCCGAATACACACAGTTCTTTCTGTATGGGTAATATCAATAAAAATCCTACCCGGTCCGATTTTTGCCTCTAAGCCATGATTAATCGAGTTTTCTACTATCGGTTGTAAAATCATTTTTGGAACTTGCATTCCCAAAATTTCATCTGTCTCATCATCAAACCGCTTATATAAAACAAATTTGTTAGGAAAACGAAATTGCATTATTCGTATATATTTTTCGGTATTGTCAATCTCTGCTTCAAGCGAGATGAGTGGCTCCTTCTGGCTGATACTATAACGAAATAATTCAGACAATGTCTCAACCATTTGTGCCAAATTAGGCATATCGCACATATATAATTCGCCACGTAGGGAGTCAAGGGTATTATAAAGAAAGTGTGGGTTAATCTGACTTTGTAGCGCTTTCAAATTTGTAATATTTCCAAACTGACTTTTGATAATCTCATCGGTCTGCGCCACAACTTGTTCTTCCACCCGCTGCAGAAAAGGATTGTCACTAAGTCTTTTTTTTGAATCGGGAGATATTGAATAATGCCATATTTCATAAAGTGGTTGGATAAATGCAGTGGTTATATGGATTATAAATACGATAAAGAGGCTAAATATCAATAAATTTAAAACCACTATTGCCAGTAAAAGCAAATTCGCTTTGGGTGATTGAAAGAACACAAAAAGAATCATAGCAAACTGAGCTAAACCTAAAGAAAAGAGAAGACCAGGTAAAATAATTAACAAAGAATTATTGGTTTCACGTATAAAACGAAAGACAGCACGTAATTTCAATGAAAATTACCCCCATTTATTAAGATAACGGAAATCGGAGGGACGAATACCTAAGTGCTTACGAAAAACCCGACTGAAATATTTTGCGTCAGCGTATCCGACAGCATCAGCCACTTCAGTTACGTTCATCATTGTTGTTAAAAGTAGGTGTTGTGCCATTTCAATTCGTGTTCGCTGAATATAGTTACTGATAGTTTCCCCGGTTTCATTTTTAAAGAGTTCACTTAAATAAGGAGGACTCAGATTAACTTCTTTCGCAAGATCATCAAGTGAAATTGTATTCGCAAAGTTTTTGCTAATAAGTTGTTTAACTGTTCGAACCGGCATGGAATTGGTTGAGTCTACTTCTTTTTGCAAACGAACTAAAATGGAATCTATAAGCTGACAACAGTTTTTCTCTAGATCATGCAAACTAGAAGAACAGGAAACTAAGTATTTCTGCATTATTAACAACGCATCCGGAGTTAACCATGTGTGGTTGGATGCAATAACCCAAATGGCATCAAAGAGCTGACGTAAAAAACTGTTTATTAGTCTAGGATCTGTTAAAAACAAAGTGCTGTGCGTTTCAATTAAATCATGAATCACACAAAAAATTTGTTTTGTCTCTCTTGTTTCAGCTGCTCTTCTGCATTCGGATTTTAATGAGAGTTTTGGTAAAGTAAGTGGTGGGAGAGGAAAGTCATTCCACAAAAAGGGGCCTTCACCAGAAAGCGCACATTTGCAAGGTATAAGCATACGGGCTTCCTGAAAAGCTGTTGGAAAGAAAGTATAATTGGAATAAAAATTACTAGCTGTAAGAAGAAAACGATATCGAAAAACATCAATATGTTCTTTTAAAATATCCTTTATGCGCTTCAATGAACGGATAAAAGATTCCCTCGAATTAGGGTCAAGATTGACAATACAGTAAAGGGTGTCATCGATGAACTCAGCTTCAATATCTATCACTTTTGAAATCAAACCTGCAACAAGCAAATCACGTAATTTATCTCCGATGCCAACTGGAAACGCAGGTTGGCTTTGAACTGCACTTGTAGAATAACGAGAAAAATGTCCGTCAAGCGATGAATTAGGCTCGTATAATTGAAGTATAATTGCTACGAAATCACCATTCTGGAATTCCATTCCAGTAGTTTTGTTAAATGTTTCAAGTGGCACATCGCGTAAGCTAGAATTATATAAAAAGGAATGAATGCACTGCCGACGTAAAGAAGTACGAAACTGTTGAACTTCCAATTGAATTGTTGATGTATTAGGAGAGGAGACTGAGCGCTTTTGAACAATCTTTGAAATCGCATTATTTATCTCAGTTTTTTTAATAGGCTTGAGGAGAAAATCGACAACATCCATACGTAATGCGTCGTATGCATAGTCAAATTGTTTATAGCCGCTAATGATTATAACAGAGCATTGATTACAATGATCATTAACCCATTTTGTAAGGTCTAATCCGTTGACACCTGGCATTCGGATGTCAGTAATCAAGATATCTACTTTTTCCTGTTGTAATAACGTAAGAGCTTGAACACCATCGTGTGCTTCACCTACTAAACGTAAATGTAATCCATCCCAATCAATAAGAGCTTTGATCAAGCTGCAAATACGTTTTTCATCCTCTGCAATTACTACATTGAATTCTTCGTTCATAATTAATAATCCCTCTTAAAATTACAAATAAACACGCCAAAAATTAACATTAATTTACATGCTTCAAGAGTTTAATACGACTATAACAAAAACATATTCCTTTTGCAAGTTTTTTTGTATACTGTGTTCTAATGCTATTTTGAATGTGTTTACAAAAGAATTGGAAGAACACTCATGAGGCAGGATGTTCCATAAGGGAAAGCTTATGAATAGGGAAGCAGTCGAAAAAATCATTGGCCTATATTTGTTTTGACGAACAAAATAGTTGGGATCTTAAAAATGTCCACCTATTCCTAATACATTCTAACGACAAATCATCAATAAATCTGGTAGTTTATAGTCAAAGTTAACAAATGTGTATCCATCGCTTTGATGCACCCGTTGTAAAGAAGGAGGGCGAGTCTTACTAGTGTTTGGTGAAACAGAAACAGTAAAATTTCTTGGCATTGTTTGATATTAAACTTTTTGGTCCTTTAAGTTTTATAGATTGTCTGAGATATTTCGAAATTATTGGATGGGGTGATGTTGAAAGATATGGACAACTTATTAAGAATGGAGAAAATCTCCAAAAGCTTCCCGGGTGTCAAAGCTCTTGACTCGGTACATTTCGAACTAAAAAGGGGAGAAGTGCACGCTATTGCCGGAGAAAATGGTGCTGGAAAATCCACTTTTATGAAAGTTTTAACCGGCATTTACAAGCAAGATGAAGGTGAAATTTACTATAAAGGTAATTTGTTCCTTCCTGAAAACCCCAAACACACACAGGAAATGGGAATCAGTATTATACATCAGGAACTCAATCTTTTGCCCGATCTTTCTGTTGCAAATAATATCTATATAAGTCGTGAACCACGCAAGGTTCGTGGAATAATTGACGACAAAGAAATGAACGAAAAAGCACAGGCTTTGTTGGACAGCATGGGATTATCCATTAATGCACGGACCGAAGTAAAAGATTTAAGCATTGCTTCTCGACAGATGGTTGAAATTGCGAAAGCACTTAGCGTGCATTCTGATGTGCTTGTCCTCGATGAACCAACATCGTCGCTTTCACTCTCTGAAACTGAAACACTCTTCAATATTATCCGGAAACTTCGCGATGAAGGAGTCGGCATTATCTATATTTCTCATCGCCTGGAAGAATTCGATGATATTGTTGATCGGGTTACTGTATTACGAGACGGCAAATACATAACCACACAACCTTGGAGCAAAGAATACAACATTCCCCAGCTAATACGTGATATGGTTGGGCGCGAGATGAATGAAGAGTTTCCGAAGCGGAACAGTACCATTGGAGATGTAATATTCGAAGTTAAAAACCTAACTCGTGTAGTTAATGAAAAGAAGATTTTTGACAATGTTTCTTTTTCGGTACGCAGCGGGGAAGTACTTGGTATTGCAGGATTGGTGGGAGCAGGACGCACTGAAATTGCACGTGCAATTATTGGAGCGGATAGAGCAACAAGTGGTGAGGTTTGGCTCAAGGGAGAAAAATGTTCCATTAAAGCGCCGATTGATGCAATTCGCCATGGAATTACCTATCTCCCAGAGGACCGCAAAGATACTGGATTGTTTCTCGATCAGAGTGTGACATTTAACATGGTTGCCGCCACCTTTTCTGATTGGGCAAAACAGGGCATAGTCAACGACAGAATTATCAAAAAAGTTGTTGATGAAAAAGTAGATCAGCTACGAATTAAAACTCCAAACAATGAGCAAATTCTGCAATATCTCAGTGGAGGTAACCAACAAAAAGTTTTGATCGGCCGGTGGCTTTGTAGGAATTTTGATGTTGTAATTTTTGATGAACCCACTCGTGGTATTGACGTGGGCGCAAAATACGAAGTTTTCGCACTTATTAACAAGATTGCAGAGCGAGGAGCGGCAGTTATTGTTATTTCCTCTGAAATGAACGAGGTAATGGGGTTAAGCGACCGAATCCTTGTTGTGAGTGAGGGACGGGTATCAGGGGAAATCGATGCCGCGGATGCAACACAAGAACAAATTATGATACTCGCATCCAAAACAAAAAACTATGAAGAATGTGAGGACAAGGTGTAATGAAGATCCACGTGAAAAATGCTGACAGCAATCCCAAAAAGAGGCTAATTGTAAGCAAAGATACCAGTCAGACCATTTCTTGCCTAATTGCTCTACTGATACTTATTGTTTTGTTTTCGGTTATGTCTCCGTATTTTTTATCTAGTGATAATCTGGCTAATGTTTTGACGCAAATCATTACAACTGCACTTTTAGGCTTTGGTATGACCTATGTCATTATTTCAGGTGAAATAGATCTCTCCATTGCACCGACACTTGCTATGAGCAGTGTAATTGTGGCAACTTTGCTCTCGAAAGGTTATCCGATGATCATTTGCTGCTTGGGTGGTGTGAGTTTTGGTATCCTTCTTGGTCTGGTCAATGGATTACTTATTACCAAGCTGTCATTGCCTTCCTTTGTTGCAACAATTGGAACACAAATGGCCATTCGTGGTTTAGCGCTCGTTTTTACAGATTCTAGAGCTGTTTATTTCAGCAATCGCCCGGAATTTAAGCAGCTGGCGCAAGGACGGTTCCTTGGAATTCAGTATCCTGTTTATATAATGCTATTTGTTGCGCTTATTGCTACTTTCATTTTACGAAAAACTGTAATAGGAAGACATATTTATGCAATTGGTAGTAACGCAGAAGCTGCCCGCTTATCTGGTATTTCGGTACACAAAGTTCGAATCTTTGCTTTCATGTTTAGTGCTGCGATGGCTTCGATTGCAGGAGTTTTAACAACAGCACGTGTTAATTCTGGTCAACCGAGCATTGCAGTAGGACACGAAGCATATGCGGTAGCTGCATCGGTTATTGGCGGTGTATCAATGTCAGGTGGACACGGAAAAATTTTTGGCACATTACTAGGCGCAGTTATTATCGGCGTTCTTAATAACGGACTCAACCTTATTGGTGTATCAACTCAATGGCAACAGGTAGCTACGGGTGCAACGTTGGTACTATCAGTCTATATTGACATCGTGCGCCAGAGAAAGCGTATGGGTGTCTAATACCAGTGAATATTGTGGGAATATACCCTGCGATATTAAATATTTTTTGGAGGTATTTTATGAAAAGAGTCTTAGCCATTGTCTTGTCATTGCTTCTAGCTTTTAGCATGATTGGGTGCAGTGATCAGAGCAACACTGCACAAAACGCAGACGCCCAGGGTAACTCCAATGCAACAGCAGTCTCAAGTGACGATACTGCTGGTAACGCTGATCCTTGGAATGTCGCAGTATTCACCATGTCTGGTTCCGGCGAATTTTGGGCAAGCGTAATGGCAGGCGCAGAGAGAGCCTGCGAGGAATTCGGCCTTGTCTACACAATTGATGGTCCTGCTACTGAGACCTCTTATGAGCAGCAGATTGCAATGGTGGAAGATGCCATTACGAAGGGCGCTGATGCCATCTGCATCGCGGTATGCGACTCCGAGGCTTTGGTGCCAACTCTCGAGGCTGCAGCCGCAAAGGGAATTAAAATTATCCTGTTCAACACTACTTGTAATTATGACGGTTTAACCTTTATTGCTACAGATAACTACGAGGCCGGCCGGCTTGGCGGAAAGGCTCTGGGCGAGGCTCTCGGCGGTGAAGGCAAGGTCTGCCTGCTCGGCTCACAGGAAACAGTTCCTTCTAATGTAGCTCGCTGCGAAGGCGCAAGAGATTACATCGAAGAAAACTTCCCCAATATGGAGGTTGTCGACATCCAGTACTGCGACGGCGATATGGAGAAGGCTTTGACAATTTCCAACGACTGGATCACTGCAATCCCTGATCTTGCGGGCATTTTCTCCAACAATGACTTTTCTACCATTGCTGCTGCAAATATCATTGAGGAGCGCGGTAGAGTGGGAGAAATCGTGCATGTAGGTTTTGATGCAACTGAGACTAACGTAGTTTATCTCGAGTCTGGCACTACAACTGCTATTGTTACTCAGGATCCCAGTGATATCGGATATCAGAGTGTTGTGAGTGCTGTAAAGGCACTTGAAGGCGAGAGTTTGCCTGAAAACATTGGTACTAACATCGTGGTTGTGACAAAGGATAATCTTAACGATGCGGATATTCGTGCAATTCTCGGCTTCTAAATGTAAGCGGATAAAATAAGAAAATATAATTTGCCTGTGAGGAAAAGGAATCTCGACAAAGCCTGTGTATGGAACAAGAGGTGAGTTCATTTTCCTCACGAGCTATAAGAAGAAATGTTCGAGGAGTAAACAATCTATGAAACTGCAAATAGCACTTGACGATATTACCCGCGAAGCGGCTAAAGTTTTATTAGAAAAAATTCAAGAAGATGTCGATATTATTGAAATCGGCACACCATTCGCATATTATAACGACATTTCAGTTATTCAAGAATTCAAAAACTTATATCCTAAAGCAAAGATTTTGGCGGATTACAAGATTCTGGACGGTGGAGAGTTTATGAGCGCTCTTGCATTCCGTGCCGGTGCTGACATTGTTACAGTTTCTGTAAGCGCTAACAACGAGACCATTGCAGGGGCAATTAAAACTGCACGAGCATATGAGCGCGAGGTGTTGGTGGATACCATGGGAGTACCTCTTGAACGTATACCTGAGCGAGCTGCAGTTGCACAGGCACTTGGTGCGGATTATATCTGTGTACATACAAGTCTTGACGTTCCTGATGCGCCGGATCCGCTGGAGAGCATGCGGCTTGCACGGCAAGGAGCACCTGAACTTAAGTTAGCTGTCGCTGGAGGAATCAATTTGCAAACTCTACCGCGCATTATTGCAGCCAAGCCAGACCTAATTATAGTGGGTGGAGCAATCTGCAAAGCAGTTGATCCTATCGAAGCGGCAAAAACCATGAAAAAAATGATTCTCGAGGAGGCAATACAGTGAAAACTCGTGCTATCGCTCTTGCAAGTCTAAACGAACTGCAGGAGATTGTTGAAACTGTTGAAGAGACCGAACTCGAGCAAATGCAAGAACTGATTCTCAATTCAAATCGTATTTTTGTTGGGGCTGCAGGACGGTCCCTGCTAGCAATGAAGTTTCTGGCAATGCGCCTCATGCAAATCGGTTTAAAGGTATATCTTGTCGGTGAAGTTTGCACGCCAAGTATCCGTGAAGGGGATCTATTGTTGGTCGGCTCGGGTTCAGGAGAAACGGCTGGGATGATTGCAATCTGTAAAAAAGCGAAAGCCGCTGGAGCAGAAGTTGCAGCATTCACCAAAAATAGAAATTCAACAATTGCATCGATTGCCAAAGTTGCTGTTCAATTAAACACTGCAAAGCCAATTCAAGAAGGGGCCGCTGGTCCTGATGGATGGATAGAAGGAAATTATTTTTCAATTCGCCCGTCTGGTAACCCGTTTGAACAGTCAATCGTTATAGTCGGGGATGCAATGGTCTGCGAATTGATGCAAAAAACTAACTGTGGCACTGCAAAAATTGCATATAATCACGCTAATTTGGAATAAAGAGGAACTTAGTTATGATTAAACGAGGAATATTGAATGCTGATTTGCGTTCTCTTACTGCCCGTATCGGCCATAGAGATCGTTTTGCGATTGTGGATGCAGGTTACAATATACCGTTAGGTATTGAAACTGTTGACTTGGCCTTTTTGCCGAATATTCCTTCAATGGTCCAGGTTGTCGAAGGAATTTTAAATGAAATGGCAATTGAAGAGGTCATTCTTGCGTGTGAAATTAAAGAAATGGCGCCTGATCTCGATAAGGAATATGCGAAACATTGGCCTGAAAAAGCAAAACTATCCTATATCCCACACATTGAATTTGACGAAGAAATTAAGAAGGTAAAAGCTGTAATACGTACTGGTGGTTACTGGCTGCACGCTCCAAACGTAATTTTACAGGCAGGATGTACCTATGATGAGTAAAATTGTTCTAGATGTGCTAACACTTGGCGATTTAATGGTGGATTTTACCCCCGCAGGAATTTCACCAAAAGGGAATTTGCTTTATGAACGCAATCCTGGTGGGGCGCCGGCCAATGTGGCAGTAACAGTTTCCCGTTTGGGTGGCAAATCAGGATTTCTTGGTACGGTCAGTGATGATATATTCGGGCACTTTTTAGCTGATGCGATGACCAAATTTGGAGTTAACATTCAAGGCTTACGATTTACCAGGAAAGCGCCCACAAAAATGGCTTTTATCACTCTAGACGAGAACAACAATCGTAGCTTTGATTTTACTCCAGGAGAAATTGCTGAAACCTACTATTCACCCGAAGATATTGACGAACAACTGATTGATGCCTGCCGAGTGTTTTTGCTTTCGACCGTTTCACAATACAAAGAACCTTGCAGATTTGCCGCGGCAAAGATTGTGGAAATGGTAAAAGAACGTGGGAAATTGCTTGTTTATGATCCAAACTGGAACATCGCATTTTCAAATGATAAGGAATTTGAGCGCACTGTAATGCTCGACACAATGCATAAAGCAGATATTGTGAAAATATCGGTTGAGGAAGCAGAATTTCTTTTCGGCAAGGATATTACTTACGAAGCTGTTGCGCATAAAATACGTAGCTTCGGCGCGAAATTCGTAACGATTACCTTAGGCCCTCGCGGTTGTTATTACAGCTATAAAGGTGGAGAAGGGCATTTGCCAACCTATGATGTAAAGGTGGCTGATACAACTGGTTCCGGAGATGCTTTTATAGGGGGGTTTATCTACCAATTAACCCGTTTGAACATGCCAGTGATCGAGCAAATTCCCCAACCAGACATAGAAAGAATGCTCAGGTTTGCGCATGCGTGTGGTGCGCTTTGTGCATCTCGTAAGGGAGCAATGCCTTCAGTAGAAAATGAAGCAGAAGTGGAACGTTGTATGCAGGAGGTTCCTATCCTGTTATTTGATTAAATGGCTTCGGGCAGTTCTGTCACAGACAAGTCAAGGCTGCCTGCCCAGACCTCATTGTAAAGCGTGTGGGTGCAGACCATCTCCTCTGCTGAAAACAGCCCGTGCAGACGAGCATATCAGGCGCAGGCATCCAAAGACCACTTGTGTTCTTTGACCTGTTCCATTATCCAGCGAATGAAGCGAGTGCAGTGACAGATTCGGTGTGGTTTCCGAGAACGCTTTCTGTTCGCCTTGTAGACCGCTTCTCCACGCCTTGCCGAGTATCCGGGCTTCCTGCCCTTGCTGCTCTTTCGGGGTGGTGTGCCGCGCTTTAGCTCGTTTCCAACGGTGGTTGGTGAACATCCGATTGCTCTGGCAATGACGCTGTTCGTGTAGCCTGCGTTCTTGAGATGCTGGATTGCCCCTCGTTCCTCTCGCTGTAAGTGCTGTCCCTTCTTGCGGTCTACCGATTCTGCGATATAATCTTGGCAGTCCATAGTGATTGCCCTCCCTTGGAAGAAGTTGTGTGCAAACTTCATTCTACCATGTGGGGAAAATCACTATGGATTTTTTCTTAGGTGTCCAACTTCATTTTACAATCGACCAATAAAATACAACGAAAGAACTTGTGCAGAAAGGAAATAATATGATAAATATGGAGAAGTTTTCTTTTGCGGCAGATAGCATTGATCAAGACAGAATTCCCCAGTTCCTCTTGAGTGATGGCAACAAAATGCCTTGTATCGGTTATGGAACCTTTGGCTCCGACCATGTTGAACCGGGAGTCATTGCCGAAAATGTTAAAGTAGCACTGTCACTTGGATATCGTTTGCTCGACTGTGCTCCAGCCTATGAAAATGAAAAGGAAATTGGTGTAGCACTAAAAGAAGTGTTTGAAACGGGGCTACTTCGCCGTGAGGATCTTTTTATTATATCAAAGCTTCCAAACAATCGTCACAATGAGCGGGATGTGCTTGCCGCTTGTGCTGAAACATTAAGGGATCTTCAAGTAGATTATCTTGATTTGTATCTCATACACTGGCCATTCCCTAATTACCATACACCTGGTTGTGACACTCATCAGCGCGATCCAAACGCACGTCCATTTTTCGAAGAGGAATATCTTATGGTCTGGCGGCAGATGGAAAAACTTGTCGAAATGGGACTTGTTAAATCCATTGGCATGTCGAATATGAATATCCCGAAAATAGAATCAGTTTGGCAGGAGATGAAGATTAAGCCTGTTGTAAACGAATGCGAACTCCATCCACACCTTCGGCAGGATGAACTTATCGCATACTTAAAAGAAAAGAATGTTCTGCCTATTGCACATACGCCGCTCGGCAGCCCTCACCGGCCAGAGCGCGATCGTACTACAGAAGATACCAATTGCCTTCAGGATCCAGCAATCCTAGAAATAGCTCAAGCGCATGGTATTCATCCAGTTTCAGTTGTCCTTAAATGGGCCGTACAACGCGGAACGTTACCTGTTCCTTTCTCAATCAGTCGTTCACATATTCTGAGTAATCTCCAGTGCTGTACTGAAGATCTACTGACAAACGCCGAAATGGAAAAGATTAACAATATTGGAAACCAGTGTCGCCTTATCAAAGGAACTGTCCTTTTGTGGGAAGGTGCACCTGACTGGCATTGCCTGTGGGATGAACAAGGGGAGATTGACCGTACCGGATGGAAAGGTTAAGCCTAGCTTTGATTAAAGAAAAAGGTATTGAGTTTGCCGTAGAACAAATTTGTGGTCTTCCTTCAGACGGAAATACAAAGGAACTGGTAATTTCTAAGTATAAGAATATCAAATCTTAATAATTTCTGACTCAGATACACCGTCATGGTGGCAGAGGGGCGATTTGCCCCTCTGCCTTCGTTGGTTCTGTTTTGGAGATTCTTGGACAGTGAAGTGTCTGTTGACTCCATCCAGAATATAAACAACATGACTTCTGGTCAGTTGTACGTATTTCACTTAGGGTTCGTTTAACTTCCGCTTATTTTTCCCGTTTATATGCCGGTGTGGTGGAATTGGCAGACACAAGGGATTTAAAATCCCTCGGTAGCAATACTGTACCGGTTCGAGCCCGGTCACCGGCACCAATTCTTTTAGCCAGTTTTAATGTAAATTTTTCCTATACAAAATACCCATGGCATTCTCGCCTAAGAGAAAAGTGATTTGTGATATGGTCTTATTTATATGCGGGCATGGTGGAACTGGTAGACTCGAAGAATTTAGGTTCCTTTGCCAACCGGCGTGTGGGTTCGAATCCCACTACCCGCACCAAATTAAGGGCCTTTAGCTCAGTTGGTTAGAGCAGACGGCTCATAACCGTCCGGTCCCGGGTTCGAGTCCCCGAAGGCCCACCACTTACAATTACAGCGCAAGCTGTTTTATACAGGGGTATAGCTCAGTTGGTAGAGCAGCGGTCTCCAAAACCGCGTGTCGAGAGTTCGAGCCTTTCTGCCCCTGCCAAAAAATATCACCATCTATTTGGATGGTGATATTTTTTATCAGCGTCAGTTAAGGCTCAAAACGAACTCCAGCTTCACGCGTCCATAGGACGCTGAAGCTGGGAGCAACGTGCCGGTGGCACGTTGCGCAAGTGAGAGGAGAGCCGAGGGAGAAGTCAACAGCTATCGAAATGCAGCGGGTATCGGTAGGACAATATTCAATAGGGTGGTCATTTTGCTTACCAGCGGTAGCTGTAGGCTCGAAACGAACTCTGATCTTGCCGCTTTATCAGAGCGCGAGATTGGGAGTGACAGTCCGGTGGACTGTCACGTTAGTGAGAGGAGGGCCGAGGGAAAGCGGCGCAGCGCCGCCAGTGGCGGAAGTAGCAAGCCGGTTTCAAGGAAGTGTCCCAATGGCCGCGCCACGAATGTGGGCGGGCATTGGCAGACACGACGAGGTCAGCGGGCGCAGCAAGCTGGCAATGGACAAGGCTGTCGGTAGGACAATACCCAACAGGGTGGTCACTTTGTTTAATCAGTAGCAACGTGAGAAGCGGCGGAGCAGGCGAGGGCGTTTTTTGCAGGGCGGCTGTTGGTCTACGGACTATGGTCGGTAATGGGATACAAAACGTTTGTTGGGTAGGACAGAAATTTTTTGAAATTTTACCAAATTAGACCTTGAATGTTCTGAGATAAGGTTATATAATAGCTCTTGCAAAAGCGGTGGAGCGGAAATGGTAACGTTACCGCACACCAAACCGCGTTTACAGCGCAGCGCTTCATGACGAAACCCCAAGGGGTTTCTCTTTTTCACAGGTGAAAAAGAATACGGGGTTCGGTGAAACGGGCGCGGTTCGCAAAAAAATTTGGAGAAAAAGGAGTTAGAACAATGAAGAAAACAACAAAGATCCTGTCTCTGCTGATGGCACTGGTCATGATTTTCTCTTTGACCACCGTGGCGCTGGCAGACGACGCAGAAGTGACGCTGGGCGCTAGCAGCAGAAACGGCGTTACGCTTCAGTGGGGTACGGCAACCTCTTATCTGAATGGCCTTGTCCCCTCTTATGATACCGCCAACAAAGCTGTTGGTGAAACCGGTTATTTCCAGCGTCTGCCTATCGCACAAGGCAACGCTATCGTGAATCCCAGATTCTATGCAGTGCCCAAGACGGGAAGCGTTAAGGTGTCCAAGGACGGCGTTATCGGCGACCTTTCCTTTAGCCTGAGTTCCTGGAAGGGCAGCTCTTATAACGGCGCTACCTGCCTGCAGTTCAACTACACGGCTCTGGCAGAGGGTTCTGTCGATGTGACGCTGACCTATTACTATAACTTCAACCAGAGCGACGTTGTCAATGGCACCGCATGGTATATGGAAACCGCTACCTTTACCGTCAATGTTGGCGATGGCGAGGTCGGTCCTGCCAATAAGCCCAACAAGCCTACCGTGAGCGATGTTGAGCGTTTCCGCAACGATGTGAATTCTACCAGCTCCTCTAAGGGCGCTGTGTATATGTGGTGCGACACCCATGACCATCAGGCGTGGTTCGATTATATCGCCGATGTGGATGATGCTTACACGCTGGGCGATGTGGTCGCCAACGACGGCTCCGTGCTGAACAAGAGCACCTATCCCTGGATCTGCGTGATGACGCTGGATGCCAACAAGTATCTGGATGCGTACAATGCTGAGCTGGGCGACAAGTACGGTACGCACTATCTGAAGGATGGTCAGGCGGCAACGGAGACCGCAACCTGGTACTACAACGCCAATCTTTCCAAGTGGCAGTTCCGCAGTGCTGAAGCCCCCGTTTATATCGACATTACGCACAATGCTCCTACCCCCGCTGTGACCGAGTACACCGTTACTTACACCGATGGTGTGGAGAACGAGGAAGTCTTTGCCGATCAGGTCTACACCGTGAAGAAAGGTGACAAGACTCCCGCTTTCAATGGCACTCCTGAGCGCGAGGGTTATGTGTTCCTGGGCTGGGAGCCTGAGGTCGCTGAGACTGTGACCGGCAATGCCACCTACACCGCCAAGTGGGAAGAGGCGCTGACTGAGGTCAAGGTCACTGCCAATAAGGGTGAAGGCGCCCTGCTGTTCCTGGGCGATGAGATCAAGGTGACTGTCAAGACGAACGTCAAGGCTGACAACATCAAGATCACCCCCACTCTGAACGGCGCGTTTACGCAGGTCGCTTCCGACACCGCTGCTGACGGCACCAAGACCATCTGGTACCGTGTGACGAAGATCATCGGCAACTATACTACGCTGAGCTTTACCGCGACTGCCACCAAGGGCGATCAGCCCGCTGTGACCGACACCCTGTCCTTTGGCGTAAATCTGCGCAACCGCATCCATGTGACCGTGACCAAGAAGGTCAGCGGCGAGACTGTGACGGACGCTGCCGTTCAGCTGATGCACAAGTATCCCAAGTGGAATACCTGCCCCATGCTGAAGTATGATGCCGTCAATAAAGAGTACGTCATGGCCAACCCCTGGAATTTCTCTAACCAGCCGTTTGCAAAACTGGTCATTAAGCATGGTGAGGATGAGTTCACTGTGACTAAGGACAAGAATGGCAAGGACCTGGTGAAGGTTTGCCAGGCTGGTACCGAAGAAGTCTATGTGGAGTATATCATTGTTGATCCCATCAAGGTAACGATTAACATCAATGGTCAGTTGTACAAAGCAGAGACCTTTAAGGGCAACGAGGGCGATGTGCTGGATTATACCGCTATGGTGAAGGATGCCATGGAGCACCTGAACTATACGTTTATCAATGTGACGACGGAAGGTCTTGTGAATGATGCAGCTACGTTCGGTGAGTGCACCGATGTTGTTATCAATATTACCACCAAGACTACTGGCACCATCACCGGCACTGGCGACAACTTCGTCTCCGGCAACTAACCCCCGCGGCAACCGAACGCTTCCCGTTTCGTGATACCCCTATATCGAAACACGACCACCCTCCGGCCAAGCCGGGGGGTGGTTTTTTGCCGTGCGGAGACCGCGAAAAATCATCCATATCCCCCGCGGTCGGTTGACATTATTTCAGATTTGGGATATGATATACACTAGAAAATAACGCGCACGGGCGCGGGAATTGAGGTTATACAATATGGCTAAGGATCAGAGAAATGTGGAAGCGATCACTCCCATGGAGGAGGATTTTGCCAAGTGGTATACGGATATTTGCCTGAAGGCGGAGCTGGTGGACTACGCCAGCGTCAAGGGCTTTTTGATCCTGCGCCCTTATGGCTACGCCATTTGGGAGAACATCCAGAAATACATGGACGCCGAGTTCAAAAAGACCGGTCACGTCAACGTGGCGATGCCCGTGCTGATCCCGGAGAGCCTGCTGAAAAAAGAGGGCGAGTTGGTGCAGGGCTTCGCACCTGAGGTGGCGTGGATCACCCACGGCGGCAGCGAAAAGCTGGAGGAGCGTCTGGCGTTCCGCCCCACGTCTGAGACCATGTTCTGTGACCACTGGTCCCATGTACTGCACAGCTGGCGTGAGTTGCCCATGCTGTATAACCAGTGGTGCAGCGTCATCCGCTGGGAAAAGACCACCCGCCCGTTCCTGCGCAGCCGCGAGTTCTGGTGGCAGGAGGGCCACACCATCCATGAGACCGCCGAGGAGGCCATGGCCGAGACGGAGCAGCAGCTGAACTGCTACGCCGACGTGTGCAAGAACGCGCTGGCCATGCCGGTGGTGAAGGGCCGCAAGACCGACAAGGAGAAATTCGCCGGTGCCGAGGCCACCTATACCATCGAGGCCATGATGAAGGACCACAAGTCCCTCCAGTCCGGCACCAGCCATTTCTTCGGCGACAAGTTCTCCCGGGCCTATGACGTGACCTTCACCGGCCGGGACAACACCCTGCAATATCCGTTCCAGACCAGCTGGGGCAGCTCTACCCGCCTGATCGGCGCGGTCATCATGACCCACAGCGACAACCACGGTCTGGTGCTGCCGCCCGTCATCGCCCCCACGCAGGTGGTGGTGATCCCCATCGCCCAGCATAAGCCCGGCGTGCTGGACGCCGCCGCTGCGCTGAAGGATCGTCTGACCGCCGCAGGTCTCCGTGTCGCCATGGACGACAGCGAGCAGTCCGCAGGCTGGAAGTTTGCCCAGTATGAGATGAAGGGCGTGCCGCTGCGTGTGGAGATCGGCCCCAAGGACATGGAGAAGGAGCAGTGCTGCGTGGCTCGCCGCGATACCGGCGAGAAGACCTTCGTACCGCTGGCCGGTCTGGAGGACGCCATCAAGGGTTTGCTGCAGGACGTTCACGACAACCTGTACAACATGGCCGCCAAGAATCTGGAGGAGAACACCTTCGACATGACCGACTGGCAGGAGGTCAAGGCTATGGCCGACGGTAAGGGCGGTCTGGCTCGCACCAAGTGGTGCGGCAGTCTGGAGTGCGAGCTGGCCATGAAGGAAAAGGCCGGCGTGTCCAGCCGCTGCATGCCGCTGGTGCAGTCCGGCACGACCGGAAAGTGCGTCATGTGCGGCAAGGAGTGCACCACGGATATCTATTGGGGCGTGGCGTATTAAGTGATATAAGAAAGAGCCGCTGCGAAAGCAGCGGCCTTTTTTCGTGGTCTGGAAAAGTAGCCAAAAGAGCCGGCAGGAACCAAGGTTCCTGCACTTCGCAAGAAGAAAGGCGATGCGTCGTGCGCAACGAAAACCAACATCTGCCGTGAACGTGTGGTAAAGACTCACAAATGCGCACAATGTCCAGTGCGCCCGGAGGTTCTTTCTGGCATTTTTGCCTACTTTTGCCGCTATTGGGAGCGATCCGAGCGCTGCCTGTGGCAGATGAAGCGAGGTGAGCGAGTGGCCGCGGTCAAAATTTCGGCGGCTTAATGCCTCAAACGAAATTTTGGGCACCGCAACAGTTCAAAAGTAGGTCGCGCCGAAGCGCGAAATATCTGTAGGGGCCGACAGAGTCGTCGGCCCCTACACACCGTTTACCGTAACCCATGATGAATAAGAAAAGGAGGGCGTTGCCCTCCTTTTCTTATTCGATCGAAATGATATAGAAGTACACGCTCTGGCCGCCGGGGATGGCCGCTACCTCCGCGTCGGGGCAGGACTGGGCGAACAGCGCCTCGGTCTTGGCACCATCGTCCTCGGACACGCCCTCGCCGGTGTAGATGTTGATGTACTCCGCACCGGCCTGCGCGGCGTGCTGGCTCAGCTTCTCCAGCAGCTCATCCATGCTGCGGCTGGTGCCGAACAGCTTGCCGTCCAGCAGAGCCAGATAGTCGCCCTCGTTGATGGCAAAGCCGTCGAAATCGGAGTTGCGGGCGGCGTAGGTGATCTGAGCGGTGGAGACCGTCTGGGCGGCGGCTATCATAGCCTGGGCAATGGTCTGGGGATCGTTCTCATCGGGGTCGAAGCTCATCATGGCGGTGATACCCTGCGGTACGGTAGCGGTGGGGATAACGATGATCTGCTTCTCCGTCAAGCTCTCGCACTGCTGGGCGGCCATGATGATATTCTTGTTGTTGGGCAGGATGAACACCACCTCGCTGGGGGTGCGATTGACCTCCTTGAGAATGGCCTCGGTGGAGGGGTTCATGGTCTGGCCGCCGGACACGATGGTGTCCACGCCCAGCGCCCGGAAGGTGTCCGCCAGACCGTCGCCTGCACAGACGGCCACAAAGCCGTACCGCTTTTCGGCGGGAGCCACGGCGTTCTCCTGGGCCTCCAGTTCCTCCTCCACAGCGTCCAGATCGTCGGTACTGTGGGCCTGACGGCCAGCCGCCAGATCGTCCCGCTGGGTACGCATGTTCTCGATCTTCGCCAGCTCCAGCGTGCCGTATTTCTGGGCTTCCGTCAGGGCGTGGCCGGGGATATCGGTATGGACGTGCACCTTGAAGCACTCGTCGTCCTCACCGATCACCAGACTGTCGCCAATGCTGTCCAGATAGGCCCGCAGGGGCTCCAGCGACTTCTCCCCCATGGTCTTGCGGACGATGAACACGGTGTCGAAGGTGAAGGTGATCTCATCCTCCAGCGCGGCGAAATCGGCCTTTTCCTTGACCTCCGGCTCGTCGGCCACTTCGGGGATCGGCTCGCCCCGCAGGCAGCGCAGCATGCCGTCCAGAATGATGAGGTAGCCCTTGCCGCCGGCGTCAACCACGCCGGCTTTTTTCAGCACCGGGTTCATCTCTACTGTCTCGGCCAGCGTCACTTCGCCGGCGCGGATGGCTTCCTCCAGCACGAATTCCACGGAGTTATTCTCCTGCGCGGCCTCGGCAGCCCGCTGGGCGGCCAGACGGGAAACGGTCAGCACCGTGCCCTCGGCAGGCTTCATTACCGCGCCATAGGCGGTGGCGACACCCTCCTGCATGGCGGCGGCCAGCGCCGCGCCGTCGGCCTCGGTCAGCCCCTTCAGGGACTTGGACATGCCCCGGAACAGCAGGGACAGGATCACGCCGGAGTTGCCCCGGGCGCCCCGCAGCAGACCGCGGGCCGTTACCTTGGCGGCGTCGTCGATGGTGGCGGGCTCCGCCTTTTTCAGCTCGGCGCAGGCGGTCTGGATGGTCAGGTACATATTGGTGCCCGTGTCGCCGTCCGGCACGGGGAACACATTCAGGTCGTTGATGGCCTGCTTTTGCCCGGCGATGCAGGCCGCGCCGAACAGCACCATTTCCTTGAACGCGGCGCCGTTGATCTTATCTATCATCTTGCTGTGATCCTCCCTTAGCTTTTACTGACGGAGTCCACGCAGACGTTTACGTCCCGTACCTCCACACCGGTGTTGCAGGTGACAACGTACTTGACCTCGCTCATGATGGCGCGGCAGACGGTGGCGATGTTCACCCCAGCGTCCACCATGATGTGCAGCTCGATGGACACGGTGTTATCGTCGTTGTAGGTGACCTTCACGCCCTTGCTCATGGCCTCGGGGCGCAGCAGGTGGACAAGGCCGTCCGTCATGGAGCGGTAAGCCATGCCCTTGACGCCGAAGCAGTTGGTGGCGGCGGCGCCGGTAATGGTGGTGAACACAGCGTTGGAGATGGTGATATCTCCGTGCTCACTGGTGATCTTTATCATAGCAGCCTTCCTTTCTATTGGAGGTGATTACGCTTTGCGGGCATAATAATGACATAATATCACTTATTATATACCATCCGGCTGCAAATAACAAGGGATATTTTGCGCAAACGCAATAAAGCAGCATCCTGTCAAAGAACGCCAGTTCTCGTTATGCGAGAGCTGGCGTTCTTTGACAGGCTGAGCGGCATAGCCGCTGAGATCGACACTAAAAATATGCCATTGGCATATTTTCTTAACGTGTCGACACCGGCATGTTTTCTTAACGTTTCCTCCCTCTCCGACCTCGCTGCGCTCGGCCTCCTGTCCCAAAGGGAGAGGCGGAGTACTCGCACGGTACATCAAGTAGATCATCCCGCTGTGCCTGTTAACGGTATCATGTAGCCCGATCATTGCCGCGCTGCGGTTCTTTTCTATGAAACTGTTCACAAATAATTCAACTCTCCCACTCTTGACATTCCGGACGGGCGGTGGTACACTGAGTTAGCACTCGGGAAGAACGAGTGCTAAACGGAGAAATGCTATGGAATTGACAGCGCGGAAAAAGCAAATATTGAAGATCGTGGTGGAGAGCTACATCGACACCGCCGAGCCGCTGGGTTCCAAGGCCATCGCCGAGCGGATGCCGGAAAAGGTCAGCTCCGCCACCGTCCGCAACGAGCTGTCAGAGCTGAGCGACATGGGCTATCTGGAGCAGCCCCACACCAGCGCCGGACGGATCCCCTCCCCGCTGGGCTACCGGCTGTACGTCAACGAGTTGATGGAGCGCAAGCCCATCTCCGCCGAGGAGGCCGCCCAGATCAACGACACGCTGCGGCAGGAGCTGAAGGGCACCGATCAGGTGATCGCCAAAACCGGCCAGATGGTGTCCAGCTTTGTGGATTATCCCACCTACGCCGTGGCGGATCACACCGCCGACGCCACCGTACGGCGGTTCGAGCTGATCGCCGTGGACAGTGCGTCGGTGATCGCAGTGGTGATGCTGTCGGACAGCCGGGTGAAAAGCCGCCTGATGCAGCTGAGTCTCCCGCTGGAGGCGGAGACGCTGCCCCAAATCAGCCACCTGCTGAACACCCACTTTACCGGCATCGGTTCGGCGGAGATGAACGCCCATCTGATGAACCTGTCAGATCAGGTCAGCGGGCAATGGTTTTTGCTGCTGAATCAGGTGGTGGAGTACGCCGCCGAGCTTTTGAAGGAGTCCCAGCAGCACGAGGTGTTCACCAACGGCGCCAGCCAGCTGCTGAAATTCCCGGAGTTCCGGGACATTGACAAGGCTCACGACCTGATGCACTTTATGGTGGACAGCAAGGAGCAGCTGCCCGTCCCGGCGGACGGACGCGCCATGCAGATCCTGATTGGGCCGGAAAACGTCAACGATGCCCTGAAGGAGAGCAGCGTTGTGGTGGCCAGCTACGACATCGGCGACGGCATGCGGGGTCTTGTAGGCGTGGTTGGCCCCACCCGAATGGATTACGCCACGGTGGCGGCCCGGCTCAGCTACTTTGCCGAGAGCCTGACCCGTATGTTTGGAAAGCATGAACTTCCCCCAAAGGAGAATGAGATACAATGAGCGACAAGAAGAAAAAGAATATCCCCGCCCAGGAGCCGGAGCAAGAGACCGCCGCCCCTGTAACGGAAGAAACCGAAGATAAAGAAGTCCCTGCCGAGGAGGCAGCGCCGGAGACCTTCACCGTCACAAAGGAGCAGATGGAGAAGATGGAGGGCCTTGCCAAGCTGGTGGCGGATGTGAACGACAAATACCTGCGTCTGGCGGCGGAGTACGACAACTACCGCAAGCGCACCGCCAAGGAGAAGGAAAGCGTCTACAGCGACGCCAAGGCCGACACCATCAAGCCTTTTCTGGCGGTGTACGACAATCTGGAGCGGGGCATTGCTCAGTATGACGAGGCCGACGTACACCGGCAGGGTCTGGAGCTGATCCTGCGGCAGTTTACCGAGGCGCTGACCAAGCTGGGCGTTACGGAGATCGAATCGCAGGGCGTGCCCTTTGACCCGGAAAAGCACAACGCCGTGATGCACGTAGAGGATGAAAGCGTCGGTGAAAACACCGTGGTAGAGGTGTTCCAGAAGGGCTTCGCCTTGGGTGACAAGGTGCTGCGCTTCGCCATGGTGAAGGTAGCCAACTGAAAGGAGCGACCCTTATGAACGGAAAGAAGCTGTACCGCAACACGGAAAACAAGATGCTGGCAGGCGTTTGCTCCGGCATCGCGGATTATTTCGATATTGACCCCACGCTGGTGCGTCTGGGCTGGGTGCTGTTCAGCCTGCTGGGCGGCAGCGGATTGCTGGCCTATATCATCGCGGCCATCATTATCCCCGAGCGCACTTGAATCAAATCAGTAAAGTAAATAAATTTATATAAAGTATTTCAGGAGGCAATCATTATGTCTAAAGTTATCGGTATCGACCTTGGCACCACCAATTCCTGCGTCGCCGTGATGGAAGGCGGCGAGGCTGTCGTTATCCCCAACGCGGAAGGCAACCGCACCACCCCGTCCGTGGTGGCATTTTCCAAAACAGGCGAGCGTATGGTAGGCCAGGTGGCAAAGCGCCAGGCCATCACCAACCCCGACCGCACTATCTCCTCCATCAAGCGTGAGATGGGCACCGACCACCGCGTCTCCATCGACGACAAGAGCTACACCCCGCAGGAGATCAGCGCCATGATCCTGCAAAAGCTGAAATCCGACGCCGAGGCCTATCTGGGCCAGACCGTCACCGAGGCGGTCATCACCGTTCCCGCCTACTTCACCGACTCACAGCGTCAGGCCACCAAGGACGCCGGCAAGATCGCCGGTCTTGACGTGAAGCGTATCATCAACGAGCCTACCGCCGCGGCTCTGGCCTACGGCGTGGATAAGGAGCAGGCTCAGAAGATCATGGTGTACGACCTGGGCGGCGGCACCTTCGATGTGTCCATTCTGGAGATCGACGACGGCGTCATCGAGGTGCTGGCTACCGCCGGCAACAACCGTCTGGGCGGCGACGACTTCGACCAGTGCATCATGAAGTATCTAGTCAGCGAGTTCAAGCGCACCGACGGCATCGACCTGAGCGGCGACAAGGTGGCCATGCAGCGTCTGAAGGAGGCCGCCGAGAAGGCCAAGATCGAGCTTAGCGGCGTCACCAGCAGCAACATCAACCTGCCCTATATCACCGCCGACGCCACCGGCCCCAAGCATCTGGACGTTACCCTGACCCGCGCCAAGTTCAATGAGCTGACCGGCCATCTGGTGGACGCCACCATGGGCCCCGTGCGTCAGGCCATGTCCGACGCCGGTCTGAAGCCCTCTGATCTGGCCAAGGTGCTGATGGTGGGCGGTTCCAGCCGTATCCCCGCCGTTGTGGAGGCCGTGAAGAACTTCACCGGCAGCGAGCCCTTCAAGGGCATCAACCCCGACGAGTGCGTGGCCATGGGCGCGGCTCTGCAGGCCGGCGTTCTGACCGGCGACGTGAAGGGTCTGCTGCTGCTGGACGTTACCCCCCTGTCTCTGGGCATTGAGACCATGGGCGGCGTATGCACCCGCCTGATCGAGCGCAACACCACCATCCCCGTCAAGAAGAGCCAGATCTTCTCCACCGCCGCCGACAACCAGACCTCCGTGGAGGTCAACGTGCTGCAGGGCGAGCGTGAGATGGCCGCCGCCAACAAGAGCCTGGGCCGCTTCCATCTGGACGGCATCGCTCCGGCACGCCGCGGCGTTCCTCAGATCGAGGTCACCTTCGATATCGACGCCAACGGCATCGTCAACGTGTCCGCCAAGGATCTGGGCACCGGTACGGAGCAGCACATCACCATCACATCTTCCTCCAACATGAGCAAGGAGGATATCGAGAAGGCCGTCAAGGAGGCGGAGCAGTATGCCGCCGAGGACGCCAAGATCAAGGAGAAGGTGGAGGTCCGCAATCAGGCCGACCAGATGGTCTATCAGGCGGAAAAGACCCTGAACGAAGTGGGCGACAAGGTTCCCGAAAGCGAGAAGGCCCCCATCAAGGCCGGTGTGGAAAAGCTGAAGGAGACCCTGAAGGGCGAGGATACCGACGCCATCAAGGCCGCTACCGAGGAGCTGACCCAGCTGTTCTATAAGATGAGCGAGAAGCTATATCAGCAGCAGGCGCCCCAGGGCGATCCCAACATGGGCGGTCAGCAGCCCGGCGGCGACCCCAACGGCGGCCAGCAGTACTACGACGCCGACTATAAGGTCGTGGATGACGACGACCAGAACAAGTAAGTGATTCATCCCGCAATAAGGGGCAGGGTACACCTGTCCCTTGTTGCGGTGTTTAGGAAAAGCGCGTCTCTTGTGGTAAATTTTTTTGCATGAGTACCGCATCAAAAGGCCCTCTCTGCGAGGGAGGTTTTGGCCTAAGCGACACGCAGGCAATAACTTCAAAAAGGAGCGGGCATGACGGAGTTCTTTGTAGTACTGTTCGCAATACTGTGTGTCGATGTGACATACCGCATTTGCACCGCGTCGGCACGGGATTGGAAGCACAGCAAAAGCTATTGCCGCCAGTGCCGCGCGGAGACACCGCGCTGGCGGAAACTGCTGGGGCTTTACCCCGACGGGGACTGTAAGGCCCCGTACCACCTGCGAAAATACCAGCGTTTGCGGCGGCTGAATCTAATACTTGCCGTTCCGCTTCTGCTGCTGTGCCATGCTCTGCCGCTGTGGGGCTTCTTTGCCTACATAGTGGTGATGGCTGTTCCCGCTGAAGCCGACGACATTCATATGAAACGGGCGAGCAAATGCTGGTTCGGTCGTCCCCACCAGTATGTGGATTACAGTACATTCCCACGTCCCTGAATTCCCGATAGAGTGAGAGGTCAATTTATGGCTCAGGAAAAACGAGATTATTACGAGGTCCTCGGCGTCAGCAAGGGCGCGTCGGAGGATGAGATCAAAAAAGCATATAAAAAGCTGGCCCGCAAGTACCACCCGGACATGAACCCCGGCGACAAGGAGGCCGAGGAGAAATTCAAGGAGGTCAACGAGGCCAACGAGGTGCTGTCCGACCCCGACAAGAAGGCCCGGTACGACCAGTTTGGCTTCGCGGGCGTTGACCCCAGCTACGGGGCGGGCGCAGGCGGCCCCGGATGGGGCGACGGCGCGGCGGGCTTCGACTTCGGCGATCTGGGCGACATTTTCGGCAGCTTCTTCGGCGGCGGCTTTGGCGGCGCCCAGCGGCGCAACCCCAACGCACCCCAGCGGGGCGAGAGCATCCGCGCCAGCGTGTCCGTCACCTTTACCGAAGCAGCCTTCGGCTGCGAGAAGGAGCTCAACGTGGAGCGCAGCGAGCGGTGCCCCACCTGCAAGGGCAACGGCTGCGCCGAGGGCACCACGCCGGAGGTGTGCTCCGTCTGCCACGGCACCGGCAGCGTCCAGACCCGGCGGCAGACCCCCATGGGCGTGTTCGCCTCCACCTCCCCCTGCTCCAAGTGCGGCGGCACCGGCCGGATCATCCACCAGCCCTGTCCTGACTGTCACGGTCAGGGCCGGGTGCGCAAGCGCCGCGCCATCAAGGTCAACATCCCCGCCGGTATCGACGACGGCCAGACCATCTCCTTGCGGGGACAGGGCCACGCCGGTAAGAACGGCGGCCCCAACGGCGACCTGCTCATCACCATTATGGTGCAGCCCCACGAGATCTTCCGCCGGGAGGGCACCTCCGTATTCTGCGAGGCGCCCATCACCTACGCGCAGGCGGTGCTGGGCGGCACGCTGGAGATCCCCACCATCGACGGCAAGGTGAAATACGATATCCCCGAGGGCACCCAGACCGGCAGCGTGTTCCGTCTGCGGGGCAAGGGTATCCCCGCCCTGAACGGTCGTGGTCGGGGCGACCAGTACGTGACCGTGAACATCGAGACGCCGAAAAATCTGAACAAGGAGCAAAAGGAAGCTTTGAAGAAGTTCAGCGACCTGCTGGGTGAGAGCAACTACGAAAAGCGCAAGAGCTTCTTTGGTAAGAAACGCTGATGTATCTGGCTGATTATCATGTACATTCCTCCTGCTCGCCGGACGGCCATGTGACCATGGCGGAGCTGGCGCGGGAAGGGATCGCCCGCGGGCTGGATGAGCTGTGCTTCACCGACCATGTGGACACCATTGAGTGGGGCTCCACCCAGCTGCGGACGGACAGCTTCGACTGGGCAAAGGCCCAACAGCAGTACGCCGACGCGGTGGCGCAGTACGGCCAACGCATTCAGCTGAAGCTGGGCGCGGAGCTGGGCGAGGCCTATCTGAGCTTCGACTGCGCCGCACGGCTGATGCAGGACGCGCCGCCGTTGGACTTCATCATCGGCTCGGTGCACATGACGCGGGATGAAAACGGCTGGTTCGACCTCTTTTACATCGACGGCGACCGGGACGACGCCTATTACCACGCCGTCATCGACGCCTATCTGGAAGAGGAGCTGAAGCTGGCCCGATGGGGACAGTTCAGCGTGCTGGGTCACCTGACGCTGCCGGTGCGCTGCATCAACGAGATGCGGCACAAGGCTATCTCCTTCCGGCCCCACATGGCGCAGATCGAGGAAATCCTCCGCACCATCATACCCAAAGGTATCGGCATCGAATGCAATACCAACCGGGGCAACACGCCGCTGCCGGACGCCGATATCCTCAAGCTCTACCGCTCGCTGGGCGGCGAGATCATCACCCTCGGCTCCGACGCCCACGTAACGAACCATCTGGGCTGCGCCATTCCGGCGCGGCAGGAGCTGCTGCGTGACTGCGGCTTCCGCTATTTTACCACCTTTGACCGGATGAAGCCCTCATTTCAGGTGCTTTAACAGGAAATACACCATCTAAACCATCAGGAGGAACACATCATGAAAATTGCCATCGGCTGCGACCACGGCGGCTATCTGCTGAAGCAGGACATTCTGATCTGGCTGGAGGAGCACGACTACGAGTTCGAGGACTTCGGCTGCTACAACACCGAAAGCGTGGACTATCCCGTGTACGCTGAAAAGGTGGCCCGCGCCGTAGCCAGCGGAGCGTGCGACAAGGGCATCGTCATCTGCACCACCGGTATCGGTGTGTCCATGGCCGCCAACAAGGTCAAGGGCATCCGCTGCGCCCTGTGCGGCGACAGCTACAGCGCCGAAATGACACGCCGCCACAACGACGCCAATGTGCTGGCCATGGGCGCCGGCATTATCGGCCCCAATCTGGCCAAGAAGATCACCGAGGTGTTCCTGACCACCGAATTCGAGGGCGGCCGCCATGCCCGCCGTGTGGGCCTGCTGGACAACATCCAGCCCTGACTATGATGACCAAAGGGTATCATAACTACCGGGGCCGCGGCGGTCGTCAGAAGCGGCTGCTGGCGGTGGTGCTGGTGCTGGTGATCCTGGCGGCAACGGCGTTTCTGGTGATCCAGAATTACATCGTTTATGATGACGCCGGAAAGGCCCACATCGAGTGGCCCTTCCGCAAGGATGAGCCGCAGCCGGACGACAACGCCACGCCGCCGGTGTCGCAGGACGATGTGAACATCGACTATGTGGATAACGGCTACGCGCCCCATTTGCAGGAGCTGCACGCCCAGATGCTGCCGGGCAATGCGCTGCGGCAGGCTCCGGAGACTGTATTGGCCGACCTGACGGAGGATGCCTTCGCGGTGGAGGTCAAGCGGGTCAACGGCTCCATCACCTATGCCACCGGGGTGGATATTCCGCAGGAGGTGGAGGCGGAGCAGTACGACACCATGGACAACCTGACGGCGCTGCTGGCGGATGACCGCTATGCCATCGCCCGCATGTCCGTGTTCTGCGACAGCTACTTTGTCCGGGCCTATCCCGACGCGGCGTTACGTGTAGAGAGCGGCAGCTTCTGGTATGACGCCGCCAGCATGGCGTGGCTGGATCCCAGCCATCCCCAGACGCTGGTGTATATCACCTCTCTGTGTCAGGAGTACGCCCAGCTGGGCTTTGACGAGATCGCGCTGGACTACTTCAGCTATCCCACCACAGGGCGGCTGGAGTCCATCGGCGGCTTGGAGGACACGGATCGGGTGCAGGTGCTGACGGACTTCATCAAGAGTCTGCGGGCCAACCTGCCGGACGGCGTAAAGGTCAGCATCGTGCTGCGCAGCCAGCCGTCGGCGGAATTTGGCTTGTCGCCGGAAATGCTGGTTCAGAACTTTGACCGTATTTATGTGGAGCAGGGGGTAGATGACACCGCCCTGCGGTCGGCGCTGCCCCAGCGGTTCGACTATGACACGCGGCTGGTTCCCATCGTGACGGAACCGCCGGAAAGCGGCAGTTATTTGATGAAATAAGCAAAAAAAGAAACGGCGTGAGCCGTTTCTTTTTTTGCTTATTCATATCAATCACTATCCAGCTTGAGGACGGCCATGAAAGCTTCCGTGGGCACCTGTACAGTACCGAGATTCCGCATTTTCTTCTTGCCTTCTTTTTGCTTCTCCAGCAGCTTCTTCTTACGGGTGATATCGCCGCCGTAGCACTTGGCCAGAACGTCCTTGCGCATGGCCTTCACCGTCTCGCGGGCGATGATGCGGCCACCGATGGCTGCCTGAATGGGCACCTCGAACAGCTGGCGGGGGATATTCTCCTTCAGCTTTTCACACAGGCGGCGGGCCCGGCCGTAGGCCTTATCCCGGTGGGCGATGAAGCTCAGGGCGTCCACGCCGTCGCCATTCAGCAGCAGATCCACCTTCACCAGATCGCTGGTGCGGTAGCCGGACAGCTCGTAGTCCAGACTGGCGTAGCCCTTGGTGTTGGCCTTGAGGGTATCGAAAAAGTCGTAGATGATCTCGTTAAGGGGCATCTGATAGTGCAGCTCCACCAGATGGGTGTCCAGATACTGCATGTCCTTGAACTCGCCCCGGCGCTCCTGACACATGGGCATGATGTTGCCCACAAAATCCTGCGGCGTGATGATGGACACCTTCACATACGGCTCCTCGGCATGCTCGATGCTGCCGGGGTCGGGGTAGTTGTGGGGGTTATCCACCTTCACCATGGTGCCGTCGGACTTGTACACATGGTAGATAACGCTGGGCAGAGTGGTAACAAGATCCAGATTGAACTCCCGCTCCAGCCGCTCCTGAATGATCTCCATGTGCAGCATGCCCAGAAAGCCGCAGCGGAAGCCGAAGCCCAGCGCCACAGAGGATTCCGGCTCGAAGGTCAGGCTGGCGTCGTTCAGCTGGAGCTTCTCCAGCGCGTCCCGGAGGTCGGGGTACTTGCTGCCGTCCTCGGTGTAGATGCCGCAGTACACCATGGACTGGGCGGGGCGATAGCCGGGCAGCGGCTCCATGGCGGGCTCGGCGGCGTCGGTGATGGTGTCGCCCACGCGGGTGTCCTTCACGTTCTTGATGCTGGCGGTGAAGTAGCCCACCTCGCCGGCCTGTAAACAGTCGGTAGGCTCGTTGCCCAGCGGCTTCAGATAGCCGCACTCCAGAATGGTATAATCCGCGCCGCTGGCCATCAGGTGGATGGTCTGGCCCTTGCGGATGGTACCCTCCATGATGCGGAACAGCACCACCACGCCCACATAGGGGTCATACTGGCTGTCGAACACCAGCGCCCGCAGGGGCGCTTTGGGATCGCCCTTGGGGGCGGGAACGTTGTTCACCACGTCCTCCAGCACGGCCTCGATGTTGATGCCCAGCTTGGCGGAGATCTCGGGAGCCTCCAGCGCGGGCAGGCCGATGATATCCTCCACCTCCTGCTTGGCCTTCAGAGGGTCGGCGGCAGGCAGGTCGATTTTGTTGAACACAGGGAGAATTTCCAAGTCGTGATCCATGGCAAGGTACGTGTTGGCCAGCGTCTGGGCCTCCACGCCCTGGGTGGCGTCCACCACCAGCAGCGCACCCTCGCAGGCGGCCAGAGAACGGCTGACCTCGTAGTTAAAGTCCACGTGGCCCGGCGTGTCGATGAGATTCAGGGCGTAGACCTCGCCGTCCTGCGCCTTATAGAAGATCTGCACGGCGCGGGACTTGATGGTGATGCCCCGCTCCCGCTCCAGATCCATGTTGTCCAGCAGCTGGTTTTCCATCTCCCGCTCCGGCACGGCGTTGCACTTTTCCAGCAGGCGGTCCGCCAGCGTGCTCTTGCCGTGGTCGATATGGGCAATAATACAGAAATTGCGAATATGGGACAGCCGTTCCTCGTGGTGCAACTGTTGTTCCCTCCAAGCAAGTAAATTTCATCATCTTATATCATAGCGTGTTTTGGGTAAAAAAGCAATCGCAAGAGAAAAGGCCTGCTATACTGGCAAGCCTTTTTCATTCGCTTTTCTTTTATCTTCCAGAAGCAAAGAAGCCAAGCATCCCAAGGCAAACACGCTTATCGCCAAATTCCGATAGGTAAAGAAAAAGTGGACATGGCTGTGATTGTTCATCACCGCATACCATGCCAGCGGCATGGCCGCCGTTATCAGCAGAGCCATTGCCAGATTCCACGAAACCTTCCTGCGATTTTTCCCCAGCCGAATCAGCCGGACTATCATCCAAATTGTCACGCAAAACAGCGCCAGCTTATAGGGTTTCCGCCAAAATACGCTCCCATTCCGCAGAATTGCGCTCCACGGGCTGACAGCGGCACTTAGTCCTCTTTCTTCCATGGCCGCAAGAATCATGCTGCCTTCCCCGGCACGGCCAAAAAGAAGAACGAGCAGCCATTTGCCAGCCCACATTCCTGCATAGCCGATTTCCCAAGCCAGTGCCAACTGTACCAGCAGCAAAAGTGCATTCTTCTGACGATCCTTTTCCAGCATCAGCCAGAGGACGCATGGCAGGCCAAAGGTAATCAATGGATAGGTCAGAAAATCCACATAAGATGTCACCATGCCCGTGCCGAGGAAAAACAGAACAACCCCGTCTTTTTCAAAGCGGCTCTGAAACCGCACCAACAGACACATGGCGGCCAACGCTGTCAGCCAGGCCGTCGAATACTGCAGACACAGCGGAAGCAGCCACGCCTGTAACACCGCCAGTGCCGCTCCCAGAGCCGGTATACAGCGCACACCTGACTTTTTCAGCTGCAGAAGTAGATACAGCAGCAGCGTTCCCTGCGCCAGAACATTCAGCATCCGAATGTCCATGTAGCTGCAAAACAGCAGCAGCGGCTTGAGCAGCACCAAATATCCGTGCCAGTAACGGCCGTAGGAATAGGCCGGTTCCGCATCTTTGCCAACACCGTGCGCCACGGCGGCCAGCCGTTCGCTCAGCCGGTAATAGCGTTCCGTATCATTATACATACGGTTTTCCAAAGCTTGTTCCCACGGGGAAGCATCTGAATCATAGGCTGCAATCAGCATCATAACCAAGTCAGTGCGGATGTCCAGCCATGTACTGGAATAGGTCTTAACCAGCGTTTCATCATCGGTCTCCGGCATACCGTCGCTGCCATCAAAGCACACGAGGGATTCCTCCAGACGCTTTCTGATCGGTTCCGTCGGCAGGGCATACGCCGCCATAAGCAGCAGCATTCCCAGAAGGATCCCGCCCAGCAGAAGCGCCGAGCCGCGAAGCAGCGTCTGTCGCATTGCGTCCTTCCCCCACGCCGTCAGCTCAGCAGCGCCCGGTCGCTGGCGAACTGCTCGCCGCTGACCTTTTCGAACATGCCCAGCAGGTCTTCCACCGTCAGGCGCTTCTTTTCCTCGCCGGAAACGTCCACCACGATGCGGCCTTCATAGAGCATGATGAGCCGGTTGCCGTGGACGATAGCGTCCCGCATATTGTGGGTGATCATCAGCGTGGTCAGCTGCTCCTGACGAATGATGCGCTCCGTCACTTCCAGCACCTTGGCCGCCGTTTTGGGATCCAGAGCGGCGGTGTGCTCGTCCAGCAGCAGCAGCTTCGGCTTCTGCAGCGTTGCCATCAACAGGGTCAACGCCTGACGCTGACCGCCGGAAAGCAGCCCCACCTTGGTGGTCATGCGGTCTTCCAGCCCCAGATTCAGGCCCTTGAGCAGTTCCTTGTATTCTTCCCGCTCGGCGGCGGTAATGCCGGGCCGCAGACAGCGAGCCTTGCCGCGCCGCTTGGCCAGCGCCAGATTTTCCTCGATCTGCATGGTCGCGGCCGTGCCCATCATGGGGTCCTGAAAGACCCTGCCAATGTAGCGGGCCCGCTTGTATTCCGGCAGATAGGTCACATCCACCCCGTCGATGGAGATGCTGCCCTGATCTACCGGCCAGACGCCCGCCACGGCGTTGAGCAGCGTGGATTTGCCTGCGCCGTTGCCGCCGATGACCGTCACGAAATCGCCGTCGTTCAGGGTCAGAGAAACGCCGTTCAGTGCGGTCTTTTCGTTGACCGTGCCCGCATTAAAGGTTTTGCTGATCTCTTTGATCTCAAGCATGGCTCTTTCCCCCTGTCACGCGCTTTTTGGTGAAGTACTTGGCCTTCCAGTGGGGCACGGTCAGGAAAACGGCCACGATCAGAGCGGAGAGCAGCTTCAGGTAGTTGGAGTTGATGCCGCTCAGGCTGACGACCGCCTGAATGACCGCGTAATAGATGACGGAACCGATAGCCACAGCCAGCAGCTTCAGGGCGAAATTGCGGAACAACTTGCCAAACAAGGCTTCGCCGATGATGACCGCTGCCAAGCCGATCACGATAGCGCCGCGGCCCATGTTGATATCCGCAAAGCTCTGATACTGACTCAGCAGCGCACCGGAAAGCGCCACCAGACCGTTGGAGATCATCAGCCCCAGCACGATGTTCTTGTTGGTGTTGATGCCCTGCGCCCGGGACATATGCAGGTTTGCGCCGGTAGCGCGGATAGAGGAGCCCAGCTCCGTACCGAAGAACCAGTACAGAATGGCCACGATCGCCACCACGAACAGCCCCACAATGAAAATGGGATGCATATAGAAAGGTTTCGTGCCCTTGCCCACTTCCTGCAGGTAACGCAGAGAAACCAGCAGGGGCTGCTTATTCACATTGAGGGCCTGATTGGCTTTCATGCCCATGATGGCCAGATTGACCGACCACAGACCCAGCTGGGTCAGAATGCCCGCCAGAATGGCCGGAATGCCGCAGGCCGTGTGCAGAAGGCCGGTAGCCAGTCCCGTCAGCATTCCCGCCAGAATGGCGCACAAAAGCGCCAGCCAGACGTTGCAGCCGCCCGCGATCATCATGACGCACACCGCGCCGCCCGTGCAGAAGGAGCCGTCTACCGTCAGATCAGCGATGTCCAGAATTTTATAGGTAATGTATACGCCGATGGCCATGACGCCCCAGATCAGTCCCTGAGAGATCGCCCCCGGGAGCGCGTTGAGAAAACTGGTCAAACCTCATTCCCCCATTGTCGTGGTCGCTTGAAAAGAGAAAACAAAAACGAATGATTTTTTAGAGAACACACTCGAAGGGGCGGCTGGATGCAGCTGCCCCTTCGGAAAAGTCAGAAAAGCCTTTTGGAAAATACGAATCTTATTCCACGTCCAGCGCCTGATAGGTGTCGGGGACCGTCACGCCCAGTTCTTCGCAGACCACGGGGTTGTATTCGGGCGTAAAGTTTTCAGCGTACTCGATGGGCATTTCGGAGATATTCGCTTCGCCCTTGAGGATCTTCGCGGCCATCTTGCCGGTGGTCACGCCCAGATCGTAGTAGCTGATGGACAGGGTCGCCACGCCGCAGCCCTTGGCCATGCCTTCCTCACCGGCGACGACCGGCTTGCCCGCGGGCAGGCAGATGTTCGCCACGATGGAGGTGTTGGCAGCCACGGTGTTATCCGTGGGCACATAGATCACATCGGACGCGTCGCAGGCCGTCTGGGTCACAGCGGCTACGTCGTTGGAGTCGGCAAAGGGATACAGGGTGCAGACAACGCCCTTTTCTTCCAGATACTTCTTCACGGTGTCCACCTGATACTGGCTGTTGGCCTCGGCGGAGCAGTACAGCAGGCCCACAGTCTTCACGTCCGGGAACAGTTCCAGAATCATGGCCGCCTGCTGATCCAGCGGAGCCAGATCGGAGGTGCCGCTGACGTTGCCGCCCACCGTGCCGGTGAAATCGTCAATGCCCAGCGCCACGCCGTATTCGGTAACAGAGGTGCCCAGAATCGGAATATCGGCGGTTGCCGCGGAAGCCGCCTGCAGAGCGGGCGTGGCGTTGGCCATGATCAGATCCACGCTGTCAGCCACAAAGCTGTTCGCAATGGTAGAGCAGGTGTTGGAATCGCCCGCCGCATTCTGTACATCAAAAGTTACGTTATCCGCGCCCAACTCCTCGGTCAGTGCGTCCATAAAGCCCTGCGTGGCCGCGTCCAGCGCGTCGTGGGTGACCAGCTGGCAAATGCCTACGCGGAAGGGCTCCGCCATTGCGCCGGTCATGCCGCATACCAGTACGGCCAAAGCTGCCAGAATCCCCAATGCCTTTTTCATGTTTCATTCCTCCTACAATCCTACCGTTCTAATGACGCCGCCGGAAGCATCCGGTCGGCTGCCGCGCCCGGCGGAAAAGGCTCTCGCCGGGGACGTTGCTGGCATTGTACCCCCTTCGATGCCGTCCGTCAAGGGAATGAATTGTTCTGAATATGTTTTTACCTATATAAAGGGCTGGGGCTTCAGAAAGCAGAAAAATGTTTCTTCTTTTTGGAAGTCAAAAAGCCGTCCTGATTTTCCTGCACTTCTCTGCAATTTTGCAGGAAAATGCAATTTCAAAAGTCTTTATTGCATTTTTGAACATATGTTCTGTCCCTTTAGCTTGCCAAAGTCACATTGATTTACACAGTATTTTCGTTATTAAACTTCTGCTTTTGTATTTTTCCTGTTTTTCGTCCGCATTTTTATTTTGCAGGATTGCAATTTTGAAATGAAGGAATTATAATTTCACCCGTAAACTAAAAAACATTCAGGAACTCAGGAGGCGACCCCCAATGAAAAGGTATCTGGCAATTTTTCTGGCAGTTTTGATGATGATCCCCACCTTTGCCATGGCTGAGGGCGTCGTAAAGATCGGCGTGTTCGAACCCGCTTCCGGCGACAGCGGCGCAGGCGGCAAGCAGGAAATGCTGGGAATGCAGTACGCCAACGCCGTGCAGCCCACTGTCGAGATCGGCGGAGAGACCTACAAGGTCGAGCTGGTCTACGCGGATAACGGCTCCTCTACCGATAAAGCCCCCTCCGCCGCCCAGCAGCTGGTCAGCGAGGGCGTGAGCGTGGTGCTGGGCTCCTATGGCTCCGGCGTTTCCATTGCCGGTTCCCAGTACTTCGCCGACGCGGGCATTCCCGCTATCGGCGTGACCTGCACCAACCCGCAGGTGACGGCGGGCAACAGCCACTACTTCCGCATCTGCTTCCTGGATCCCTTCCAGGGAACGGTATTGGCCAACTACGCTTTCAAGGAGCTGGGCGCGCGTACCGCGTACTGTCTGGCCGAGCTGGGCAACGACTATGACGTGGGCCTGTGCCACTACTTCCAGCAGGCCTTTGAGGCCATGGGCGGCATGGTGATCTCCGACACCTTCCCCACCGGCAACTCCGACTTTACCTCCTACCTGTCCAACGCTACGGCCATCGGCGCGGAAGTGTTCTTCTGCCCCGTGTCCATCGCCTATTCTTCGCAGATCATCAGTCAGGCGGCGGGCCAGAACGTGAGCTATCCCATTCTTGGCAGCGACACGCTGGACAACAATAAGGTAGCCGAGGCCGCCAAGGGCACCAACGTGAAGGTCATCATCACCACCTTCTATCAGGAAGGCGGCTCCCCCGAGTTTGACGAGGGCTTCAAGGCCTGGCTGAACTCCGACAGCGAGTATTTGACCAACAACGGCGGCAACGACATGATCTCCGCTGTGAGCGTTATGGGCTACGACGCTTACTTCACCGCGCTGGAGGCGCTGAAGGCCGCTGGCAGCACCGATTCGAAGGCCGTGCTGGCCGCGCTGCCCAGCGTCAAGCTGACCGGCGTGACCGGCGAGATCGCCTTTGACGAGACCGGCGACGCGATCCGCGATTCCGCCTACATCAAGTCCGTCAACACCGAGACCGGCGCATGGGACTTCGTCGCCGTGCAGACCGTCGAGTAAATTTCCAATTTCATCCTTTCTATCCGTCAGGGCGGCTGCGCTCCGCCCGCCCCA
>OLXB01000180.1_pt1 | contig 44133 bp, 33 predicted proteins | sample 1673681 | NCBI WGS metagenome assembly OLXB01 (sample SAMEA103958121, study PRJEB25191) | human gut metagenome
TTATATAAAGACAACAGTATAATTAAAAATATATGAAAAAAATATATTTAATTTTTATAAACAGGAGGAAATTATGAGTAAAACAAGACTTATAGGCGATTATCCGGTTATAGGAATCCGCCCGACAATCGACGGCAGACGCGGCCCTTTAAAGGTGCGTGAGTCGCTCGAGGAGCAGACCATGAATATGGCTCTTTCGGCGGCAAAGCTTTTTACCGACAATCTTCGCTATACAAACGGCGAGCCGGTAAAGGTTGTAATTGCCGACACAACCATAGGCAGAGTTGCCGAGGCGGCGGCATGTCAGGATAAGTTTAAAAAAGCGGGCGTAGACATAACTCTTACAGTTACTCCGTGCTGGTGCTACGGTAGCGAGACTATGGATATGGATCCGAATACCATAAAAGGCGTTTGGGGCTTTAACGGAACGGAAAGACCGGGTGCGGTTTATTTAGCTTCGGTGCTCGCCTCACACGCTCAAAAAGGACTCCCTGCGTTCGGAATCTACGGCAGAGACGTACAGGAGGCTGACGCCACCGAAATTCCCGACGATGTAAAAGAAAAGCTCCTGCGTTTTGGCAGAGCGGCAGTTGCCGCTGCTACCATGCGCGGAAAATCATATCTTCAGATAGGCTCCATAACAATGGGTATAGCCGGCTCTATAATAAATCCCGATTTCTTTGAAGAGTATCTCGGTATGCGCGTTGAGTCGGTAGACGAGGTGGAAATAATCCGTCGAATGACCGAGGGCATATATGACGAGGCAGAGTTTAAAAAGGCTCTCAAATGGACAAAAGAAAACTGCAAAGAGGGCTTCGATAAGAACCCCGACTGGTTTAAAAAGTCCGATAAGGAAAAAGAAGAGGCTTGGGAATTTGTCGTTAAGATGATGTGCATAATAAAAGACCTCTATAACGGCAACGAAAATCTCCCCGACGGTGCCGAGGAGGAAAAAGTAGGTCACAACGCAATCTGCGGCGGCTTCCAGGGTCAGAGGCAGTGGACGGATTTTTACCCGAACTGTGATTTCCCCGAGGCGCTCTTAAATACGTCGTTCGATTGGAACGGTGCTCGCGAAACCTATGTTCTCGCTACCGAAAACGATACGTTGAACGGCGTTTCCATGCTTTTCGGTAAGCTGCTTACAAATACCGCGCAGCTCTTCTCCGATGTTCGTACATATTGGAGCCCCGAGGCAGTCAAAAAGGCTACGGGCTATGAGCTTGAGGGCGTGGCAAAGGAGTCAAAGGGATTTTTGCATCTGATAAATTCGGGCGCGTCCGCTCTCGATTTCTGCGGCGAAGTTAAAGACGAAAACGGCAACGGTATTGTAAAACCGTTCTGGGAAATGACCGATAAGGATATCAAAGCCTGCACCGACGCCACAACATGGAATGCGGCGGATCTCGGATATTTCCGCGGCGGCGGATTCTCTTCAAGATTTTTAACAAGAAGCGAAATGCCCGTAACCATGTGCCGCCTGAATCTCGTTAAGGGTCTAGGTCCCGTTATGCAGATATGCGAGGGCTACACCGTAAATCTTCCCGACGAGGTTTCCGACAAGCTTTGGAAGCGCACAGACTATACCTGGCCGTGCACTTGGTTTGCTCCGCGCCTTACCGGCAAGGGAGCGTTTAAATCGGCTTATGACGTTATGAATAATTGGGGCGCCAATCACGGAGCGTCATGCTACGGCCATATCGGAGCCGACCTCATAACGCTTTGCTCCATACTCAGAATTCCGGTTTGTATGCACAATGTGCCCGAAGAAAAAATATTCCGTCCGGCGGCATGGAACGCTTTCGGAATGGATAAAGAGGGTCAGGATTACAGAGCCTGCAAGAACTTCGGCCCTATGTATAAATAAGGTGCAAAATGAGTAACGAAAAATATAACACACTCGCCTTTGACTTCGGCGCGTCAAGCGGCAGGGCAATAGTCGGCTCGTTTGACGGCGAAAAAATTGAGCTTTCCGAAATACACCGCTTTCCCAATGACCCGGTGTTTGTCGGCGGAACTATGTATTGGGACGTGCTGAGGCTGTTCCACGAAATTAAGCAGGGGCTTTTAAAATCGCGCCCTTATAATATAAAAAGTCTCGGCATAGATACTTGGGGCGTCGATTTCGGCCTGCTTGACAAGGACGGAAAACTGCTTGAAAATCCCGTGCATTACCGTGATAAAAGAAATATCGGTATGTTAAACAAAGCTTTTTCTTATATTTCACAGGAGGAGCTTTATAACATAACGGGCAATCAGTTTATGGAGATAAACACGGCGTTTCAGCTTTTATCGTTAAAGCTTGCACGCCCCGATTTGCTCTCACGGGCGGATAAAATGCTTCTGATGCCCGACCTTTTCCGCTATTTCCTTACCGGTGAAAAAACGACCGAGTATTCGATAGCTTCTACAACTCAGCTACTTGATGCCGAAAAGCGTTGTTGGTCAAAGAGAGTAATTGACGCTCTTTCTCTTCCCGAGGGTATTTTCTGCGATATTGTACCCACCGGTTCCGCGGCGGGAACCTTGTCCGATGAAATATGTGAGGAACTGTCGATACAGCCGTGCGCCGTTACTGCGGTTGCAGGTCATGATACACAGTGCGCAATGGTAGCCGTTCCCACCGAAAAAGATGATTTCATCTTCCTTAGTTGCGGCACGTGGTCACTGCTCGGAACAGAGCTTTCCGAGCCTCTCATAAACGAAAAAACGCTCCGCTGCAATGTTACAAACGAGGGCGGATACGGCGGAAAAGCGTCTTTCCTTAAAAATATTATCGGTCTTTGGCTTATACAGGAGACTCGCCGACAGTGGCAGAAGGAGGGCGACAGCCTTTCGTTTGCCGAGATGGAGACTCTCGCACGAAACGCGAAGCCGTTTTCTTGCTTTATAGACCCCGACGCTCCCGATTTTGTTGCCGCCGGGAATATTCCGGAGCGGATAAGGGCATATTGTCGCAGAACAGGGCAGTATGTTCCAAAATCCAAAGGAGAAGTTCTCCGCTGTATTTATGAGAGCCTTGCCATGAAGTACCGTTATGCCGCAGAGCAGATTGAGTTCTGCACCGGCAAAGAATACGACACAATATATATTGTGGGCGGCGGCACAAAGGATAAGCTTCTCTCATCGTTTACCGCGTCGGCGTGCAATAAAAATGTTTCCGCCGGACCTACCGAGGCCACCGTTCTCGGCAATATTGCTCTTCAGCTTTTGGCGGAGGGCAAAATAAAAACGCTCCGTGACGCGCGCAGAATAATCAGTAATTCCGAAGAGGTCACAAGCTTTACACCAAGCGAACCCGAAGCGTGGAATAAAAAATATCAGACTTTTAAGGAGGTAGTTTCTCTTGCTTAAAGGAATACCGGAAATACTTTCTCCGGAGCTTTTAAAGGTGCTCTGCGAAATGGGTCACAGCGACCGCCTTGTTATCGCGGACGGCAATTTCCCCGTTATGAGTATGGGCAAAAACGCTCAGATAATCCGTATGGACGGGCACGGCGTACCGGAAATACTTGATGCAATTCTAAGAGTGTTTCCGCTTGATACATATATCGAAAAGCCGGTAAATCTTATGGAGGTTATGCCGGGCGACGATGTGCAGACTCCGATTTGGGACGTTTACAAAAAAACAGTCGAAAAATATGATGAGCGCGGGAAAAACGCCATAGGCGAAATCGAGCGATTCAAATTTTACGAAGAGACAAAGACGGCGTATGCTGTTATAGCTACAAGCGAAAAGGCTCTTTATGCCAATATAATGCTCCAAAAGGGCGTTGTCTGATTAAATAACGAAAGGAACTTGAAAAATGGATTATATGGAAACAAGAGAAGTTATGTGCGATATTTGCCATAAGATGTGGCAGCTCGGCTGGGTTGCGGCAAATGACGGTAACCTCTCGGTAAAATTGCCCGACGGTAACTTCCTTGCCACACCCACAGGCATCAGCAAAAGCTTCATAACTCCCGAAAAACTCGTCATAATAAATCCCGAGGGCGAGGTGCTCCAGGCTATTGACGGTTACAGACCGTCGTCGGAAATAAAAATGCATCTTCGCTGCTATAAAGAACGCGACGACGTAGGAGCGGTGCTCCATGCTCATCCGCCTACAGCCACGGGATACGCCGTAGCGCACATTCCGCTTGACAGATACACGATGATAGAAACCGTTGCGGCGATAGGCTCAATCCCCGTAACACCGTACGGTACGCCGTCTACATACGAGGTGCCGGACGCCATTGCCCCGTATCTTCAAGAGCACGATGTATTGCTTCTTGCAAATCACGGCGCGCTTACGGTCGGTGCCGACGCAATAACCGCATATTACCGTATGGAAACACTTGAGCTATTTGCAAAAATCAGCCTTACGGCACATCTTCTCGGCGGCGAAAAGGAAATTTCGCGCGAAAATATCGACAAGCTGATAGAGCTTCGTAAGTATTACGGCATAACAGGCAGACACCCGGGATACAAGCATTACAGAGAAGACTGAGCCGGAGGATAACTCAAATTCCTCTTCTCAGGAACCGAATAAAACCGACAGCGGCAAAGAAGAAAAACCGATAACGTGTTTTACTCATTCTTGATTACAAAAGCGTTACGGACTTGAGTCCGTAACGCTTTTTGTATTTTTGACAGCGATTTTTTATTGTAAATATCGAAAAAGTGATATATAATTCATATGTAATCTAAATTGAATTGTGGCAGGTGGTTATATGAAGCCGTACGGACTTATACTTGCTGGCGGCGGTGCAAAGGGCGCATACCAGATAGGCGCTTGGAAAGCCATGCGCGAGCTTGACATTGAATTCGAGGCTATAGCGGGGGCCTCAATCGGCGCTATAAACGGAGCTATGATAGCTCAAGGGGATTTTGACGATGCGTATGAGCTTTGGAGCAACGTTGAGGTTTCGAGCGGCGTAAATATTCAGGGCGAGCTGAAGGACCCGAAAAATCTGTTCAGCTTCAGTAATTTCCCGAAAATCGCACACGAGATAATACGCAACGGCGGTGTTGACGTTACGCCGGCAAAGGAGCTTATATCCGCCCATATCGACGAGAAAAAAGTAAGAGCGTCAAACATTCCGCTCGCTATTGAAACTGTCGACCTTGATTCGCTGAAGCCTGTCGAGATGTTTGTCGATGAAATGCCGGAGGGCGAGCTTATCGATTACCTTATGGCTTCGGCAAGAGTTCCGGGGCTTAACAGACAAGGCCCAAAGGACGGCAAATTCCTCGACGGCGGCGTTTATGACAATACCCCGATAGGTATACTCAGAAAGCGCGGTATAAATCGCCTTATCGTAGTCGATATATCCGGCATAAAAGGAATAGGTCACAAGGAGGCCTTGAGCTGTGCCAATATAGTTTATATCCGTCCGTTTGACGCAAAGGAGCTCGGCGAGTCGTTTGAGTTTGATAAAGAAGCGACGGAGCGTCGAATCAAAATGGGCTATCTTGATACCAAAAAGGCGTTCGGCAGGCTTTTCGGCCAGTTTTATTATTTCTCCCAAAAGGAATATAAGGCAATGCAGGAGCATTACGGCTACGAAGCGGTAAATGAGCTTGAAACACTCGCTTTGGAATATGAGCTGCCGCGGCTTACCGTTTACACTGAGCGCAAATTTCTCCGCTCGTTAAAGGCTCTTATAAACGAAAAAGATGCGCTCCCCTCCGACGAAGAGGAGGACAAGGAGAAAAAATCAAAGCTCAAAAAGGCTGCTACGGTTATACAGGAAACGCCGCAGATTTTGCTTAAAAAGTTCTCGATATATACGAGAAATAAAAAATATGCAAACGCGGTTTCCGTGCTTGAAAAATTCGGCGACAAAAAATAAAAATATACGGCAGAGCATTTAATATGCCCTGCCGTTTGCTTTTTCGGTGTATGCGGTTATCACATATTTGTTGCAGAGCAGCGAAAAAACATATCGCTCTTTTTCGCAGTAATAATCAATATCGCAAAATTTCAAATTGTCAAAGAATATACCGCTGTCGTTAATGGCTTTTTCCGCCTCCCTCGATGTTACTCCCATAAGCTCCGATGACAAGGCTATGTACGAGTCATAAAACTCCCGAAGCTCCTGTTCGTTGTAAGAGCCTTCTTCGCCGGTCACGGTTGCCGCGATTCCGGTTACCGTACCTTTTTCATCTGTGTCAAGCGTTAATAATGCAGTTTTGTCTCCTATTTTGTAAAAGCTGTAAAAGCAGCCGTCGCTTTTACATTCCTTGAAAAACTCCTCATACTTGATTTCGGGAGAATCGTATTCCGAATTGTAGCGGCGGCAAAATTCATATGCGTCAATGCTCTCTTGCCGTGAGCAGGCGGTTAGACAAACAGCTGACAGGCTTACCGATATGAAAAAGCAAAAAAACTGCCTGCATAGCATTTTGCACGTTTTGTGTTTATTAACTGTTTGTTCATACTTTTTTAACAAAAACATATGGCATTCTATCCTTTAATAGTATAAAATTATTAGGTATACTTAATTACTTTAAAATATTATATTCCAATCAAAATGCGAAAGTGGTGGTATTTTGTTTAAGAAATTCAAAAGATTATCCCGAAAAAGGCAGATTTTTACGGTTTTGATTTCGGTAATTATAGTTGCTCTTGTGGCAGCGCTTCTCTATCAGACCTTCAAGCCGGAGCCGAGACCCGAATATCAGGTGCAGGCAGCCTCTGTCGGCGATATACAGGCGACATTTGATACAAAGGGGACGGTTGAGTCCACAAGCACCGAAAAATTCACGGCGGCGGCAGGCGTCAAGGTAAGCTCCGTTAATGTCGCGGTGGGCGACAGAATCAAGGCGGGGGATGTTCTTGCTACCTTTGATGTATCTTCAATAGACGGTACGCTCGCAAATTATAAAAGTGCCTTTGGCAAAGCCAAGGCGGCATACGACAAAGCAAGCGGTACCGTGAGCTCCGCAAAAAGCGGTATAAAGGCAATCGACCTTCAGATTTCTCAGACGGAAAGCGATATTTCCGCGCTTAAAAGAGAAATAGCCGCAACACATAATGCCGATATAAAAAATGCCGAGAACGCAAAAAAATATACCGAAGAACAGCTTGAGGCTCTTCGCGAGCAACTTAAAAACGGCGGACTTACCGAGGAAGAGATACAGGATATAATCAATTCCCTTAAAAATTCCTCCGGCGATGTGGATATAGAAAAGGCTCTTTCAGACTCAGTTGCCGCAAAGCAGATGAAATTAGCCCAGGCGGAGGCACAGCTGACCTCGCTTAAAACTCAGCGCGCCGTTTATGAGGCTCAGACAGACGAAACCGTGTCCGATATTTATAAATCCGTTATGGAGCAAAAGCAAAAGGATTATGAGAGCTATAAAGCTATATATGATTCCCTTAAAAACGGTTGGGTCGCTTCGGCGGACGGAATAATCACCACGGTCAATATTGAGGCGGGCAAGGAGTTTACGCCCGCGGAAGCAGGTTCCTCCGGCGTTGATCTCTCTTCGATTATCGGCTCTATGACGAGCAATTCCGAGGTAGCCTCAACTCTTACCGACATTCTTTCGTCAACAGCAGGCTCCGCTTCGTCTGTCGGCGACGGTATAGTCCTTGAAAATTACGGTGAGTTTATAGCAAGCTTTACCGTCGGCAAATATGACCTTCTCGGACTTAAGGTCGGTCAAAGTGCGGTTGTATCGACTCTCGGCTCCGATTATGACGCGGTTGTGTCGTATGTCGGCGCCACGGCTTCCGAAAATAACGGGCTTAATATCAGTTCCATCGCATCAAGCCTAACGGGTTCATCGTCAAATTCGGCGAGCGCGGTTGCAAAGGTCAAGATATTAAATCCCGACGAAAAAATAGTTATCGGCTTTGATGTTGACATAAAAGTCAATACCGAGAAAATAACAAATGTCCTCAAAATACCGGTTGACGCCGTGGCAACTGATGACGCCGTCACTTATGTATATGTATATAATCCCGATAAAAAAACCGTTGAAAAAAGAACGGTTGAGCTCGGTGTGTTCTCCGATGACGATTATGAAGTGAAATCCGGTCTTTCCGAGGGCGAAATGGTTGTTATGAATCCGAAAGCGGCTCTCACGGACGGAACAAAAATAGCGGTTAAGGGTTAATTTAGGCTGAAAAGGCAGGTGGCTCCGAATTGAATATAAAAGAAAACATAAGGATCGCCATTTTCAGCATTAAGTCGAACCTTATGCGCTCGCTTCTTACAATGCTCGGCATTATAATCGGCGTAGCTTCGGTAATAGCTGTAATAACTGTCGGCAACGGCGGCAGAGATTATATCGTGGGTATGATTCGTGATATGGGCTCAAGTGCCATAAGCATTACCGTCAATGCTGCAAATTCCGATATCTCAAATTCCGACTATATTACGGACGACGATATAAACGCCATTAAATCTCTCGATAATGTTCAGTACGTATCACCGATGGTAATGACCCTTGGCTCACTTTCGGTGGACGGCAACGACAAAAACGCCATAGGCTTTATAGTCGGAGGCAACAGCGATTTAAGATATGTTATGAACGGCGACTGCATATACGGCAGATACTTCAATAAAACCGAGGTTGAGGCCGGCAGAAGCGTGTGTATAATCGATTCAACAAGTGCCATGCAGCTTTTCGGCAAGAAAAATGTTGTCGGCGAATTTGTTTCCTTTAATTATAACGACGTATCCGTGAGCTTTAAGATTATCGGAGTTACCGATATGATGAGCTCGTTCGGCGGCGACAGCGAAAAGATGCTGGAAAATATGAATTCTCTTACCGGCGGTGCAGCGGTGACGAGTGCCATGATAATGGTTCCGTCTACCGTAGCCACTCAAATAATGGGCGGCGAGGCTCGATACGATACCGTTTATATTATGGCAAAGGATGAAAACGATCTTGAAAGTGCCGGCAATGCGGCGGCAAACCGTATAAAGGCAAGACATAACAACATGGACCGCGATTGCTATACCGTAACCAATATGGCAACCTATATTGACCTTTTAGATACGGTCATAAACGTATTTACCATATTCATAGCGGCAGTCAGCGCAATATCTCTCGTAGTCGGCGGAATAGGCGTTATGAATATTATGCTCGTCTCCATAACGGAGCGAACGCGCGAAATAGGCATACGAAAGGCTCTCGGAGCCAAAACGTCCACGATATTGTTCCAGTTCCTCACGGAGTCCATAATTCTGTGCCTCATAGGCGGACTTATAGGACTTTTGCTGGGTGTTTCGGGAGCGGCGCTGGTTTCGAAAATTATGAATGTTCCGCTTGAGGTAAAATTCTCGACAATTGCGCTTGCCATAGGATTTTCAACGGCGATAGGTGTGATATTCGGCGTTTATCCCGCAAAGCGAGCCGCAAAAATGCCTCCTATCGAGGCACTTCGAAGAGACTGATTTTTTTTAACGGAGTTGTGGGCAGAGATGACCCACAGCCCCGTTTTTTTGTTTGTACTTAAAAATTGTCTCTCGATGGGTCATATCCTGCAAAACGGTATTGTATATTTATTTTTGTCTAAAACTTCGCGACAAGATTGTTACTTTACATTTTTGAAAGCGTAAAATCCGCTTAAAACCGAAGTTTTTAACATTATGAACACGGTTTTGAACATTTTGATTGTCAAAAACTTCCGTGGCATAATATGTCAAAACTGTATAATTGTATTGTTCAAAATAAATTTATTGCATATTTTTTTGAATAACAAGGTTCGCTGTCCGTCATTTTTCGACAATTGAAGACCGATTTTTGAATAATGTTGTGTTTTGCGGCAGCTTTTGATATAATATAATAAGCAAATGAGAAAAGGAGTGTATTACCGTGGAACTTACCGTTACGGGGTTCACCGTTCTTTGGTCGGTGCTTCTTATACTGTTTATAATTGCAGAGGCGATAACCGTTCAGCTTGTTTCCATTTGGTTTGCCATAGGCTCTCTTGTCGCGCTTATTGCCAATTTTTGCGGTGCAAATACACTTGTGCAGGCGGCACTTTTTGTCGGTGTATCGTTTGCGGCTCTTTTGCTGACAAGACCGCTCGTGAAAAAGTTCTCTACTCCTAAAATACAGCGTACAAATATAGATCGTATCATAGGCGAAAGGGCGATAGTCACGGAGGAGATAGACAATCTTCGTGCCACAGGCATCGTAAAAGCCGACGGAAAATCGTGGAGTGCTCGTTCCGCAGACGGAAGCATTATACCGGCGGGAAGCGTCGTCGAGGTGCAAAAAATCGACGGTGTTAAGCTGATAGTCGGTTTAATACAGAATAAATAAAAGGAAGAGGTATTTTATTATGGCATGGCTTTACATTATTTTGGCGGTAATTGTAATTGCATTGGTTATCGTTATAGCAAATCTTAAAATTGTTCCGCAGTCAAAAGCATATGTTATCGAGCGACTCGGTGCATATCTTACGACGTGGCAGACCGGATTTCACGTTAAAATCCCGTTCTTTGAGAGAATAGCCAAGGTTGTCTCATTAAAAGAGCAGGTCGTTGATTTCGCACCGCAGCCCGTTATCACCAAGGATAACGTAACTATGCAGATAGATACGGTTGTGTTCTTTCAGATAACCGACCCCAAGCTTTACACATACGGTGTTGAACATCCGATTTCGGCTATTGAAAATCTCTCGGCAACCACACTTCGTAACATCATAGGCGAGATGGAGCTTGACGCAACGCTTACATCGCGTGATACCATAAATGCAAAAATACGTGTTATTCTTGACGAAGCAACCGACCCATGGGGCATTAAGGTTAACCGCGTCGAGCTTAAAAACATCATCCCGCCGCGTGAGATTCAGGATGCCATGGAAAAGCAGATGAAGGCAGAGCGTCATCGCCGTGAGGCAATTCTTACGGCAGAGGGTGAAAAGGCAAGTAAAATACTTGTGGCAGAGGGTCATAAGGAGTCTCAAATACTCAACGCCGAGGCAGAAAAACAGGCGGCAATTCTTCACGCCGAAGCCGTTAAAGAAGCTAAAATACGTGAGGCGGAGGGCGAAGCCGAGGCTATACTCGCCGTCCAAAAGGCAAATGCGAAGGCCATTGAGCTTATAAACGAGGCTGCTCCGAGCGACGCCGTTATAGCCATAAAGAGCCTTGAGGCTTTCTCAAAGGCAGCCGACGGTAAGGCTACTAAGATTATTATCCCGTCCGAGATTCAAAGCCTTGCAGGTCTTGCCGCGAGCCTTAAAGAGCTTGTTACGGAGCCTGTCGCAGAGGAAAAAAACGACTCCTTCGAAGATAAGACCGAGTAAAAAGACAGTTTGATTTTAATTCCGCCGCAGAGCTTTTCCTTTAAAAAGCTTTTGCGGCGGCTTTTTGCAAATTCTCTAAAGTTTTGTATAAGCCCTTGCAATATTGAAAAGATTATATTATAATAATATCACCTTAATTTGGTCGTGTGCCGTGCGGGTCCTGTGCGACAGAGCTCCACGAACCATGTCAGGCGGGGAACCGAGCAGCATTAAGTGGTCAGCCTGTGCGCCACAGTCCGCCTGCACGGTGCATGACCAAGTTAAGGTCTTTATTTTTGTTATGATGAAGCCGAAAAGTGCCGCTGTATTTTGTTTGGCACAAAAGCAGGAGGTGTGAAAATGTATCAGGCGCTGTATCGCAAATATCGTCCGCAGACCTTTTCCGACGTCGTCGGGCAGGAGCACGTTACCGAGACTCTCAGAAACGCGGTAAAATCAGGCAGACTTTCACACGCCTATCTTTTCACCGGTTCTCGCGGAACGGGCAAAACCTCCTGTGCCAAAATTCTCGCAAAAGCGGTTAACTGTGAAAATCCCGTGGATGGCAATCCGTGCGGAAAATGTGCCGCCTGCCGCGGTATAGACGACGGCTCGATTTTGGACGTCATCGAAATAGACGCCGCGTCAAATAACGGTGTTGACAATATCAGAGATCTCCGCGAGGAGGCTAATTATACGCCGTCCGCCGTAAAGTACCGCGTGTATATCATAGACGAAGTGCATATGCTCTCCGTCGGCGCGTTTAATGCTCTTTTAAAAACGCTTGAAGAGCCGCCCGAGCACGTCAAATTCATTTTGGCGACTACCGAGGTACATAAGCTCCCGTCTACGATTTTGTCACGTTGTCAGCGTTTTGATTTTAAACGCATTTCACCCGAGGATATAGCAAAGAGGCTTTCGTTTGTAGCCGATAAGGAAAATATTGATTTAACCCCCGAGGCGGCAATGCTTATATCGCGTATTGCCGACGGCGCACTCCGTGACGCCTTGTCGCTGCTTGACAGATGCGCGTCTTACGGAACCGAAATAACCGAAAAGGTGGCAAGCGACGCCGCAGGCATAGCCGGCAGAGAGCACCTTTTTGAGCTTGTTGACGCCGTAATCTCTCACGATAGTCCAAGGGCACTCACGATAATAGATGAGCTTTACAATAATTCCTGCGATATGGAACGTCTTTTAAGTGAATTACTCTCTCATTTCCGCAATATGATGGTTGCGCTGACGGTGCCTAATTTCAGAGAGCTCGTTATTTGCCCCGATTCCGAAATAGAGATAATACGCCGCCAGGCAAAGAGCTTAACTCTTGAGAGTGTTCTCTCGTGTATGGACAGAATCGGTGACGCCATAGTCGAAATCAAAAGGGGAGCCGACAGACGCACAAGTGCCGAAATGGCTGTTATCAGACTGACAAGTCCGAAGCTTGATACGGATACGGCGGCTGTTTTACGCAGAATTTCGGATATTGAAATGAAACTTAAAAACGGCGTGTTTAAGCCCTCTCCCGAATCTCTGGAGTCGGATTTTGCCGCGAACGCATCTCCGATGAAGCAAAGCGAGCCGAACGAAGCGCAAACACAGCAGGTTAAAAACGAAAAGCCCGAAAGCAAAGAGGCTGTTTCCGATAAAACACCTGCCGCTTATGCCGAGCCAAACAATGCGGAGCCGAAAGTAAATGAGACGTCGCAAGATAAAAACCGAGAAATAAAAACGGACGAAGTGTTTGAAAATTGGGCTGAGGTTGTCGATATATTGTCGCGTACTTCTCCGGTGCTTACGGGATTTTTAAACGGCTCTACGGCATTTGTTCATCAGGGCGGATTTTTACTTATAAAATCGTCAAATTCAATACTCGGCCAAATGCTGATGACAGGCAATTTTTCAAACGACATTGTAAAGGCCGTGTATGAGGTCAGCGGCAAAAAATATCGTATAGGAATATACAATGACGAGCATTCCGAGGCAAAGCCGAAAAAAGACCCGTTAGATGGGCTTTTGAGCAGGGCAAAGGAGCTCGGCATCAATGTTATAGACCAGTAAATAAGATTAAATTGGAAGGAAATGGTAATAATATGAAAGCAAGAATTCCGAACCAGGGTCCTACCGGAGCCAATATGATGAAAAAGCTCCAGGAGGTTCAAAGTAATATGAGCGCGCTTCAGGATGAGCTTGCCGCAGCGGAGTACAATGCGTCGGCAGGCGGCGGAGCGGTTGAGGTTACGGTAAACGGCTCGCATGAAATTAAGGCTATCAAAATCAAACCCGAGGTTATCGACCCCGAAGAGCCCGAAATGCTTGAGGATCTTCTTATGGCTTCTCTCAACGAGGCTATGCGTAAAGCCGACGAAACCGCAGAGCGTGAAATGAATAAGCTTACCGGCGGACTTAATATCCCCGGAATGGGCGGTATGTTTTAATGGGATACAATATCCCTGCGCTTGAAAAGCTGATAGATGAATTTCGCAAAATGCCGTCAGTAGGCACAAAATCGGCGGAAAGAATGGCCTTTTATGTGCTCGGGCTTGACGATAACGGGACCGCAGAGCTTGCAAATGCCATAGTGACGGCTCACGAAAAAATACATCAGTGCAAAATTTGCCGCAATCTTACCGAAGATGAAATCTGCCCGATTTGCAGTAATGAAAAGCGCGACAGATCTACAATTTGCGTGGTTGAAAGTCCGCGTGATGTCATAGCGTTTGAGCGTACCCACGAATACCGCGGTCTGTATCACGTGCTGCACGGCGTTATTTCGCCGATGAACGGTATAGGCCCCAACGACCTCACCGTTAAAGAGCTCCTTTTGCGTATGAATGACAGCGTAAACGAAGTCATTATGGCTACAAACCCCACGGTAGAGGGCGAGGCAACGGCTATGTATATCAGCAAGCTTTTAAAGCCTATCGGCATAAAAGTAACAAGGCTTGCTTACGGTGTTCCCGTAGGTGCCGACCTTGAGTATGCCGACGAAGTAACTTTGATGCGCGCACTTGAGGGCAGAAATCTTATATGATTAAAAGGTTCGGCAGTTAGCTGCCGATAATGTTGACGAAAGGTAAAACTTATGGCTGCCGAGCAAATCAAAAAAATTGCACAAAATAAAAAAGCCTACCACGATTATTTCATTCTTGAGACCTACGAGGCGGGTATAGAGCTTTTCGGCACGGAAGTCAAGAGTATACGCGAGGGCAGGATAAACTTAAAGGATTCCTGGTGCAGTATCGACGGCGGCGAAATATTTGCAAATTCGGTTCATATAAGCCCGTATGATCACGGCAATATTTTTAACCGCGACCCTATGCGCGTAAAACGCCTTTTAATGCATAAAAAAGAAATACACAGGCTCTACGGCACAATAAAACAGCAGGGGCTTACTCTCATACCGCTGTCGGTCTATTTTAAAAACGGCAGGGCAAAAATGGAAGTCGGTCTTTGTAAGGGCAAAAAGAATTACGATAAGCGCGACGTTGCCGCCAAAAAGGAAGCAACGCGCACTATCGACAGAGAGCTGAAAGAGCGAATGAGATAATATATAAGGGGATGAAAGGATTTCGACGGGGTCTTTGAACCACGATAAGCGAGCAGCGGTGTGGTACCGCTTTAAACAGCCATAGTTTATTAAAAATAAACGACAAAGATTCTAAAGTTTTACTCGCTGCTTAAGTCAGCGGGTCGTTCCCTCCGAAGTACCGCGATCGGATAAGGAGCGTCATCAGCGGTAAATGTGAACGGGTAACCGCCTTGTAACCCGTCACACACAACAGGGCTACCAAAGCGCATAGACCGCCGTCGGGCGATGTGCCGAGGGAATTTTAAATAGACGGATACGCTCGTAGAAATTTGTGAGGATGAGATTTCGGACGCGGTTTCGATTACCGCCATCTCCACCATAAAAGGCAGCCGAAAGGCTGCCTTTTTTATAAATTACAAAGCGGTTTAAAAATAAAATGTAATTCGCTTTTGACGTATGGCCTTTGACTTTGACTTCTGCTTTTACTTTTACTTTTACTTTTGTCTATGTCTATGTCTATGCCTATGCCTATGCCTGAGCCTGTACGCCTATGCCCGTGCGGCTTTAAAGACAGTTTTGATTGTTACGTATCGGCACACTTTAGATATATATTAACTACACTTGTGCTGATACGTAACACTTTTTCTGCTTGCCGCCGCAAGCTCGTCAAATACCGGTTTATTCGACAAAGCTGCCAAAAGACAAATTGACAAGCAGGGCAATTTCGGTTAATATTGTTGTGCAAACTTGCTTTGTTAATATTTTACGGTGCGCAGGCTTGTGGGGAGGCGCTGCGTGTTGAAAGAAGTAAGGAACAGTTAAAATGCATATATGCATATAAAGTATGGCATTGAGCTTTATAACGAAGACCATTAAAGGAGCTATAACTATGAAAAAGACTGTTATAACAATTATATCCATAATATTGGGTATTGCCTTGGTATTTTCACTTGCCATGCTTATTCGCAACTGCATTGTTCCTGTTTTGACGATAGCAAACTCTCAAAAAAACGTTCAAGAAACGTTTTTATGTTCATCGGAGTCACCGGACGGCAAATATAATTTAGAGGCATACAGAACGGAGCCCGGAGCAACCGTAGATTATTCCGTCAGAGTCTATATGATAAACGGAAATCAAAAAGAAATAATTTATAATGCATATCACGAATCCGAGGCTAAAATAGATTGGGTTGATAATACAACCGTTTCAATCAACGGAAAAACGCTTGATATGTCAAGTGGCGAAACATATGATTGGCGTAAGGAATAACTTTTTAATCATTACCAAATAACAAGTAATGGTAAATAGCTAATGTGATAAGGGAGCAACATATTTCGCTTTACTACACTGAAAATCAACGCATATTTGTTTTTTCGGCGCGGTTATGGTAAACTAATAGTATAATTTTTCGGAAAGCTGCGGTGATAAGCTGTGATAGATAAAAAATATGCAGATTACTCATGGGAAAAGGCGAGCGCGCTGTTAAATATTGATTCTCCGACGGGGTTTACCAAAAAAGCCGCCGAATTTGTTAAAAAGGAATTTTCGGCTCTCGGATTTCCCGCCGAATACACGGTAAAGGGCGGCGTTCTTGCCGACCTCGGCGGAAAAGACGATAACAATGCTTTGCTTTTGGAGGCGCACACAGATACCCTCGGCGGAATGGTCGCCGAAGTCAAGAGCAACGGCAGACTGAGAATAACGCCCCTCGGAGGTATGAATGCCTGCAACGCCGAAACGGAGAATGTCAGAATATATACCCGTTCGGGCAAAATATATGAGGGCGCGCTTCAGCTTTGTAACGCTTCAATTCACGTTAACGGCGATTTTTCGACTGCTTCGCGTACTTGGGACAGCGTCGAAATCGTCATCGACGAGGACGTAAAAACCGATGAGGATACAAGAAATCTCGGTATAGAAACGGGTGATATAGTTTGCTTTGAACCGCGTACACGCCGTACCGAATCCGGATATTTAAAAAGCAGATTCCTTGATGATAAGCTCTCTGTGGGCATATTGCTCGGTTTTGCAAAATATCTTAAAGACAACGGTATAGTTTTACCGCGGCGCGTGTATGTGCACGTTACCGTTTATGAAGAGGTCGGCCACGGCGGTTCCTCGACTGTGCCGGGCGGGGTTACCGAGGCAATATCGGTCGATATGGGGTGCGTCGGCGACGGATTGAAATGTACGGAAAAGCAGGTGTCCGTCTGCGCTAAGGATTCCGGCGGACCTTACAGCTATGATACCGTAGGCAAACTGATTGAAGCCGCAAAGGCAATGGGTGCCGATTATGCCGTTGATGTATATCCGCATTACGGCTCGGATGTTGAAGCCACATTACGTTCGGGCGCAGATATACGACACGGGCTGATAGGAGCCGGAGTTTATGCGAGCCACGGCTATGAACGCAGCCATATAGACGGCGTTTATAATACGCTGAAGCTGCTGTGCGGTTATTTGAATGTATAAATATTAACGGAGCTGTAAAAAAATACAGCTCCGTTTTTCTACCCGATAACTTCAATATCCTTTATCCGCATCTCGTCGCCGGTGACAAGATATGTATTGTCACTGCCGCAGTGCGGACATTTTTTTGCGTATTCGGTGGTCTTATATGTTTTTTTACAGTCGCGACAGTAGGAGAGACCCTCAAGGATTATCATTTCAAGCTCGGTGTCTTTCATATAATCCGTTTTTTTCTTTGCCCACTCAAAGCAGTCCGAAAAATATGACGGAACAATCGATGAAACCTCGCCTATTTCAAGAGTCAGCTTGGTGACCTTTTTTACTTTGTTTTCCTTGGCAATCTCTTCTACTCTGTCTATGACATTCAGAACTATACCGAGCTCGTGCATGTCTTAACCCTTGTCGCTGTGCGCTTTTTTGTAGGCTATGCGCTTCTTTTTAAGCTCTTTCGCCTCATCCGAGCCAAGATGCCCGAGTATTTTAAACGCACGTTTTGCGGAGTAGCCCATAAGTCCGCCGACCTTCTTTTCGGCAACTCTCATATCGGTGCATTTCGGATTATCGCGTACAAGATGTATTGCGTCAAATTCACACTTCGTGGTGCAAAGACCGCAGCCTATACACTTGTGCGGGTCAACATACGATGCGCCGCATCCGAGACAGCGGCCGGTTTCGGTTTTAACCTGCTCCTCTGTCAAATCGAGATGTGCGTCTTTATAGGACATCTTGTAGTCGATGCTTTCATCCATACCGGCTTCCTGACGTCCTGCCGTATCATAAGACGGATATGTAAGGTCGTCCTTGTTGAGCGGTGTGAAATTGCGACGGTCACGGCCTATGGTCATTGAAGCGTCGGGGCGTACATGGCGATGTAAGCTCTCAGCCGCCTCGTGACCGGCTGCAATGGCATCTATTACAAAACGCGGACCGGTAAACACGTCGCCGCCCACGAATATGTCGGGATCGTCCGTCTCGTATGTAAATTTGTCTGCAACCGGGTAGTTGCCGTGCCAGAATTTAACCTTTGAGCCCTCAAGCAGGTTGCCCCATTCAATTGCCTGACCTATGGCAAAAACGATTTTGTCTGCCTTTATTTCAACAGTCTCGTTTTCGTCATATACGGGAGAGAATTTGCCAGTTTCTGGGTCTATCGTGCGAAGGCACTTTTTAAAGATGATGCCGGTAACCTCTCCTTTGTCGTTTACGGTGACCTCCTTCGGACCCCAAGAGGGATTTATGCCGACGTTTTCTTCTTCGGCCTCAAGTATTTCCTCGTTGCTCGCAGGCATGGTGTCGCGCGATTCAAGGCAGAACATCTTAACGTCCGTTGCGCCGAGACGGTGAGCATTGCGCGCGCAGTCTATCGCAACGTTACCGCCGCCGACTACCACAACATTACCGGAGAATGAATCCTCGCGGTGTTCAAAGCAGTGGCGGAGATATTCTACGGCAATAGCGGTGCCCTTTGCGTCATCGTTTTTAACGCCGGGACGTTTGCCGCCCTGACAGCCTATGGCGATGTAAAATGCCTTGTAGCCCTGTTTTTTGAGCTCATCTATGGTGACGTCCTTGCCGACTTCAACGCCGCACTTGATCTCTGCACCGAGAGCCTTGATTATGTCGATTTCGGCAGCGATAACATCCTTTTCAAGCTTGTAGCTCGGAATACCGTATGTCATCATACCGCCGGGAATGGGATTTTTTTCAAATACCGTCGGCTTATAACCCATCTGGGCGAGATAATATGCGGCACTGAGTCCTGCGGGGCCGCCGCCGATGATGGCGATTTTCTCGTCAAATGAACCGTGAACCGACTGTACCGTTTTTTCGGGAACATATCTGTCCTCGGCTTTAAGGTCGAGATCGGCTACAAATTTCTTTACTGCGTCAATTGATACCGGGTCGTCAATTTTTCCGCGTGTGCATTCGCTCTCGCAGCGCTTGTTGCAAATTCTGCCGCATACTGCCGGGAACGGGTTTTCGGTCTTTATCATAGCGAGTGCTTCACGGTATTTGCCGTCTCTCGCAAGGCGAAGATAAGCCTGTACCGGAACGTGCGCCGGGCATGCAGCCTTACAGGGAGCGGAACCCGTGGGATATGTGTTAGACATACGCGCCGTATCGCGGTAGTTCTCATCCCATGCGTACGGACCCCAAATGTTGTTGTCCGGCAGGGGAGCGTGCTTATATTTGAAATCCGTGCCGTCCTTGTGGCAGAGCTTCTGACCGAGCTTTACGGCACCTGCAGGGCAAGTTTCAACGCACTTGCCGCACGCTACGCAGTTCTCTTTTGTAACCTTGGCGGTATAGGCGCTTCGTGAAAGATAAGGCGTGTTAAACAGAAGCGATGTGCGAAGAGCGTTGCATATCTTAACATTGCAGTTGCATATATCAAATATCTTATTTTCACCGTCAATGTTGGTTATCTGGTGTACATAGCCGTTTTTTTCGGCAAGCTTGAGTATTTCAAGTGCACGTTCTTTTGTTATGTAGTGTGCTCTTCCGGTTTCAACGGTGTAATCCGCCATATCGCCGAGCTGTATGCACCAATCATCAAAATCGTCTGTGCAGCCGTCGCCCAAAACAGCGCGTGAAGCGCGGCAGGAGCAAATGCCGGCAGAAATATGACCCTCATATTTCTGAAGCCAGTATGAAATATGCTCAAGATCCACCGATTCGCTCTTGGCGTCTATGGCTTTTTCAACGGGAATAACGTGCATACCTATGCCGTCGCCTCCGGGAGGCACCATCTGAGTGATACCTGCAAGCGGAACAAACGTCATTCTCTCAAAGAATGAGGCAACAGCCGGATTTTTGGCTATTCTGTCAACGGAAGAGTTGAAAAGCTCGGCCGAACCGGGTACGTAAAAGGGTACGCGGTAACGTCTGATTCTCGGACGGTCTTTAAGCTCGTGATTGTGGTCGTAATTATCACCGTAGTCATATTCGAGAATGCCTATATACGACATCTCGTCAAGAAGCTTTTGCAGATCGATAGCCTCATACTCTTTGTTCATAGCGAGTAACTGCTCAAACGTGTAGTGCTTACGAAGCTTCATTTTGTTAGCAACGTCGCACATTTCGGGAGTAAGTACCTCGCGCAGACCCCAATATTCGGGATCGTCCGATGTCACTCCGCCTATCTTGTGAGCCACAACGTCGGTGATTTTTCTGCCGAGCTTCAAATAGCGCTTATCAGGGTTTTTGTCACCCTGATAAGCGCTGATGATTTTTTTATTCTGATCGGGCATACTTTTATGTCTCCTATTTAAAGAATCTTCTTACTAAGTCGCGGCTGTACTCAACGGTTTCCTCCATATCGCCGAATGCCATAACTTCACCGGCATAGAAGGTGTTATCCTTGCCCTGCATAGCTTCAACCTTTTCATACCAACCGTCGGCATAATCCTTGCTGCCTACGTGCGGGAAATAATACCAGTCGTCTATGCGCTCAATCTTGTCAACCTTAAGACCGCACAGTTCCATATCTTTAAGAGTTGTTTCCTTGGCTTTGTCAAAGGGAACATCCTCCATACCCTCGTGGTTACGAAGAGTAAAGGTAACAAGCGGCTGATCTGTTACGCCGTCGGACCAACGGTGATAGAATACCATAAGATGACCGCGGGTCTCGTTAGTCATATTTTCAAAGAAGTAATATGAGATTTCGGGAGCGTTGCCTTCTTCGGGGCGAACGGCCATTGTAAAGTATTCCTTATGTACGATTTTTGAGAAGAGATCCTTTTCTTCTTCACGCGGATCGCCGTAGCCGAGGAACAGCTCAAGCGGAGTGCAGATTATGAGCTTGTCAAATTCTTCGGTCTTACCGTTTACCGTTACAAATACTTTATCGTTTTCTCTCTTGATGTCTGTAACTTCCGAATTTAAGAGCGCCGGATGCTTAAGGTGATTGTTAACGCCCTCCCAAATGCTCTGTGTGCCGTCGTACCAAGTCCACAGTTTACCTGTCGAAAGGAATTGCTTAACAGTAAATGCGTCAAGATATTTTAAGACATAAGCGGCGGGAATTTCATCAAAATAACCATAGCCGAAAGAAGTGAACGGACCCTTCCAAACCGTGGTGGCGTCCTCGCAATGGTTGAGCTTCAAAAATTCGGAGAACGGCATTGAAAGGTCTTTAAGGTTGGGGTTAACGCCCTCAATATGAGCGAGCTTCATTTCGGGAGAGGGGCAGGGACCTTCATAGCGTCCCTCCGAAATTCCGCGGTGACCGTTTACATCATAGCCCTTGTATTTTGTCTCAAGAAGCTTTGATAGTTTTTTCATCTTGGATAGCTTCTTGAGCATAGCTATGGGCGACATTTTCTGAGGAGTGCCGTCCACTTTCATAAATTTGCGTCCCATAGGGGGGCCTCCGACGTGTGTTGTACCGCCGAATTCCTCACACTCATGAACTGCAAAGTAAGTGTCGCAGCCCATTACCGCGCCCATCTCTATGGTGCGGTCCTCCCATTTGCCCTGGGCATTTTTAACCTTCATTTTCGGGGAAAAAGCCTTACCTCCGACTCGGTCGGACTTTTCATAGATTACATAGTTATCATATCCGTTTTTTTCAAGGTACATTGCCATGCTTGTGCCGGCAGGCCCTCCGCCGATTATGCAGATGCGCTGATTCTTGTTTTCCATAAAAAGGATCTCCCTCTTTTAAAAGTTCGGTACGGATTTTTTTATCCAAAATACCATATCGGTTAAATCTTTAACAATTTAATTATAGTCTTACTTTATTTCAACGTCAATAGAATTTTCGACCTTTTTGACGTTAAAATTTACATAATATTGTCTTAAAATAATTGCTCAGTCGGTATAATGCACAAAAAGTTAGAAAGTGTTTACAAACTGCCGCCGATACGTAAAACGAAAATATTTGAATTTTATAATTTGTGTGTTATATTATAGCTATTCTTATTTTGAAAACAAAACTCAATGAGAAACGGGTGAATTTTATGAATATAATTCCGAAACCGCAAAAAATTACGTTTTCCGGCAAATATGTCCCGCATGGCAGCGTAACCGAGAGCGTTGACGCCGATATGGGAAAAGAGGAATACTCGCTTAATATAAACCGTGACGGCGTTTTCTTAAAGGGCGGCAGTGAGCGCGCCTTACACTATGCCGATATTACGTATAAGCAAATTCTGCGAGAGGACGGGAATATGCTCCCTGAATGTGAAATAAGGGATAAGCCCGTATTTTCTTATCGCGGCTTTATGGTGGACGTCTGTCGTCATTTCTTTACCGTGGAGGAAATAAAAAAGATAATCGATGCGGCGGCAATGCTCAAATTCAATTATTTTCATTTCCATCTTTCCGACGATCAGGGCTTCAGAGGCGAAATAAAAAAGCACCCGGAGCTTTCTTTGGTAGGCGGTAGCCGCGAGGGCTCACATTTCGGTAAAAAAGAAAATGACGACAGCGTTTACAGTCATTTTTATACTCGGGCACAGCTGAAAGAAATAGCCGAATACTGTAAAGAGCGATATATCGAGGTTATTCCCGAAATAGATATTCCCGGCCACGCAAGCGCCATACTTCAGGCGTATCCCGAGCTGTCGTGCAATAAAGAGCAGGTTAAGGCAAAAACAAGCCAGGGTGTATTCAAGGATTTGCTCTGCGCCGGAAATCCCGCGACATTAAAGCTGATTTATGACATTTTAGATGAGCTTTGCGATATTTTCCCCGGCAGGTACTTCCATCTCGGCGGCGATGAAGCCCCGAAGGATAAGTGGAAAAAGTGCCCCAAATGTCAGTCAAAAATACGTGAGCTCGGGCTTAAAAACGAAGAGGAGCTGCACTGCAGTCTTGTGAACAGAGCCGCAGAGTATCTCGAAAAAAAGGGCAGGCGTGTCATTTGCTGGAACGAAGCGGCAAACGGCGGTATTCTCGATAAAAACATAACGCTTGCATATTGGCTTGATAAAACGGGCGTCTCGGTAAAGCGCGCAAATGAGGGCTGCCCCGTAATTATCGAAAAGTTTAAGCCGTATTATGCCGATTATCCGTACGGTATGTATCCGCTTAAAGATGTATATATGTTTGACCCGAAGAGCATAAAGGGCTTAACGGAAACAGGCAAAAAATCAATAGTCGGAGTGGAAACGCCGATATGGACGGAGTACATCACGGATTTTGAACGGCTTTGCTATATGTGTTTTCCGAGGTGGTTCGCCGTCGCCGATACCGCGTGGAACGGCAGAGACGAAAAGAATTACCGCGAATTTCGTCTTGCGGCAAAGTCTTACTGCGACGCGCTTAGAAAAATGGGTGTTTCTTCCGCTCCCGAATGTGATTGGGACGAGAGTCCGCAAAAGCGGCTTCGTGAAACCATGGCGTTTGCCGATAATCTTATGACAAAGAATATGCTGCGTCAGCTTTTAAATGTCGAAGAATAAACATAAACAAATATAAGTATAAGCAAACACAAACCTAAACCCAAATCCAAACCCAACCCCAAACAGGTGAGAATAATCGAAAGCAGGTAAAAAACACAAATAAGTAACCAAATACCGACAAGTAAAACAAACATTCGCCGAAGCAAAGGCAAAAAAAACGCACCCCACTTTCGTGAGGTGCGTTTTTTGCGGCTTACTGCCGGTGGTGCCGATGACCGGACTTGAACCGGTACGGTATTGCTACCGAGGGATTTTAAGTCCCTTGCGTCTGCCGATTTCGCCACATCGGCGCATTTCATGCTTTGATATTATATTAAATTAAAGCCTCATTGTCAATAATTTACTAAAATTTTTTCAAATTCAAACAGGTATTACGCACATATTTTGCGCCGTGTTTTATTGACGGCGCAATATTTATGTAGTAAAATATCAATAAGTTGCAAGATAAACCGCAAAATCGACGCTTTTTGCCGGTTCGTCTTGGCAACTTGGGCTTATACAGTTTAATATTTGATAAAAAATACGGTTTCGCGGTTCTTGCCGCGAATTAAAAGGGAATCCGGTTAAAATCCGGAACAACCGCCATTACTGTGTTTGACGTAAGAGAGTCCGATCCATTGGAGCTTTCCGAGAAGGCGACTCTTCCCGTGATGTATGGGATCATAAGTCAGGAGACCTGCCGTATTTTATGGTTAAACACAACTTTGGTGAGAAGAGTGCAGCCGATTTATCAGCTTTTGATTTGTGCTGTCGGTGCACTCTTTGCCCGATTGCACAAGATTTTTTCGTTGGTTAATTTGTTGCACTCTCCCTGCTTTTCGGCAGGGAGAGATTTTTTGTGTTCGGAGGATTTTATGTTTGGCGACGACAAAGAAAAATGGGCAGTAAATGAGCTTGTGCGTAAATCCGAGGAGCTGAAAAGGCTTCCGCGAAAAGACGATTTCGATGACGCCACACGCTCGCGAATTAAGGCATTTTTAGGACCTTGGCCGCGCGCTCTCGAAAAAGCCGGTCTTAAAACTCCCGGCGGGAAGCGCAAAAAGTAAAGAGTTTTGAAAGGAGTAAGGTATGTTAAAACCTAAAAAGACAGTAAAGAAATGTCTGTCATGGCTTCTTGCTCTTGTGATGATATTGTCTGTGATACCCGTTGCGGTACTTGCCGCACCGGCTGATCTTTCAATATCGTCGGCAAAGGAGCTGCTCGCGTTCTCCGAAAAGGTGAACGGCGGTGAAGACTTTTCGGGAAAAACAGTAGAGCTTACAGCCGATATCGACCTCGGCGGAGAAGGCTCCGAATGGACGCCGATAGGCTCCCCGTCATCGGCTTTTGCCGGAACATTCGACGGAAACAACCACGTAATCAGCGGACTTTACATTTCTTCGGGCTCCAATGCGGGACTTTTCGGAAAGGTAAACGGCGGTACGATTAAGAATGTTACGGTTAAGGGCAGCGTCAGCGGTTCTTCATCGGTTGCAGGCGTTGTCGGTTACCTCAATGCAGGCAATATAATTAACTGCGGAAATAATGCCGATGTCAGCGGCTCTTCGGGAGTCGGCGGCGTAGTGGGCTATGTCGGCGGCGCGTCTACCGTTTCGGGCTGCTACAATTCGGGTAATGTCAGCGGTACAACAGGATACATAGGCGGCGTAAGCGGTCAGCATTGGCGCGCAGGCAAACTCGAAAACTGCTATAACACAGGTAATGTATCGGGTCCTGCCTCTGTCGGCGGCGTAGCCGGCGGACACAAAGCGGCGTCTCCCGAGCTTGTAAATTGCTACAATGCAGGCACGGTTGAAGACTCGGCAGGCTACCAAAACAATATCGGCGCATTGATAGGCGCCACAAGAGGAACGGCGGAGAACTGCTATTATCTCTCAACATCGTCTTTCGCGGCAACAGGCAATAAAGGCGATGTTGACGGCGCGGCAAAGGTTGACTTAGTAACCGAGACTATGCTCGGTTCGGCATTTGTTTCGGGCGACACAAATCCGAAGCTTGCTTGGGAAAGCCTTGTTTCCGCAGATAAGCCCGTTCGTCCTTCGTTCAGCGAGGGAACCGAGCTTTCGGCAAAGCTTTCGGGTTACATTAAAGAGGCAGTCAAGAGCTCAAAAACCAAAGCGGGGCTCACTTCCGCCGACACTCTTTTGGGCAATGAAAGCTATATGTCAGGCGCCAGCTCTACGGCTACCGACTGGATGGCACTTGCTATGGGTCGTTACGGATATTTCGATTCCGTAGACGGAAAATATACTTATCTTATCGACGACGGCACAGGCTACACCGACTATCTCAATGCCATGAAGTCATACGTCGAAAAGACATACACCGAAAACGGCGGTACACTTCACAGCGTAAAGGCTACCGAGTGGCACAGAGGCGTTGTTGCAATAGCGGCTCTCGGCGGCGACCCCACAAGCTTCGGAACATATAACGGTCAGCCGATAAATCTTATCGCGGACGGCAGCTATAACTGCAAGGTAAAGGGCGGTCCCGGCAAACAGGGTATAAACGGCTGGATATGGGGTCTTATTGCTCTTGATACCGGTATGTATGAGGTTCCGAGCGACGCCGCATATCAGCGTGAGCTTTTCATAAAAGAAATACTTAAAATGCAGCTTACCGACGGCGTAGACGGCAATAAATACGGCGGCTGGGTTCTCGGAGGTTACGGTTCATCGTCGGATGTCGATATTACCGCTATGGCAATACAGGCGCTCGCTCCTTATTACAATGACGATACCGTGTATACATATAAAAATGAAATTTCGGGCGACGAAGTTTCAAAAACGGTTCGTCAATGCGTGGACGAAGCATTTGACCGCTTAGGCTCAATGATGAACGATAAAGCGGGCTTTACTTCATGGAATACCGATAACTCCGAAAGTATAGCTCAGGTTATAGTTGCGCTGACTTCTGTCGGAATCGACCCCCAAAAGGACAGCAGATTTATAACCTCCGACGGCTTAACGCTCCTTGACGGACTTCTGAGATTCCGCGATACAAACGGCGGCTTCTGCCATGTTGTCGGCAACGGCTGGAACAGTATGGCAAACGATCAGGCAACTTACGCTCTCGTAGCTTATTGGAGATTTGAAAATAAGATGAGAGCACTTTATGATATGCGCGGCGACTGGAGCGCGGAAACCAAAGCGGCAATCACGGACGCAGTAAGCGCCATAGACGCTCTTCCTCTGCCGACGGACGCAAATTATAAGTCTGCGGCAAAGAGCGCACTCGCAAAATTCCGTGCGGTTCCCGAAAACGAACGCAGATACGTAAATAATTATTCGGCTCTTGTTTCGGCAATAGAGCTTGTCGGCGGCGAGGGAGAGCTTGACTCAAATACGCCGTACATCACTTCTATCGCGGTTACAAAAGCACCCGATAAGACCGAATATTATGACGGCGACTCTTTTGACGCTGCCGGCATGGAGGTTACCGCATATTACAGCGACGGAGCGCAAAAGCCCGTAACGGATTATGAGATAATTTCCGGTGATTCACTTGAAGTCGGAACTCAAAAGGTATGTATAAAGAGCGGTAAACTCAAGACCTTTGTAACAGTTACGGTAAAGGATAAAATCCCGTGGGAGGGCTTGGGCTCCGAGACTTCACCGTACCTTATAAGCACGGCAGAGGACCTTTACAATCTGTCATATTACGTAAATACCAAGCTTATGGCAACTACCGGTGTTTACTTTGAAATGACCGATAATATCGACCTCAGCGACTATGACAACTGGACCCCGATAGGCTCTGACAGAAATCAGTTTGACGGTGTATTTGACGGCGACGGATATGTCATAGACAATCTTACTTCTCTCCGCGGCGGACTTTTCGGAACTGTCTGCCAAAATGCCGTAATTAAGAATGTCGGTGTCGCAAGCGGCGAAATCGGCAAAGAAAATATATACACTTCGTTCCTCGGCGGTATCGCCAAATGGAGTAACGGCGCAGACTTTATAAACTGCTGGAACGGTGCCGATATTTACGGCAGCGGTTACATGGGCGGTATAGTCGGTACAGTGCGCGACGGCGGCAAGAGTAATATCACGGGCTGCTACAACGTAGGCTCGCTTTATGCAAGCAGCGGCCATACAGGCGGTATTGTAGGACATCTCGATACTACAAGACGTGATACTTCGGTTGAGGTTACCATAGACAACTGCTACAACCTCGGAAGCATAAACGGTATTTATTCACTCGGCGGCATTGTAGGACAGGCTCAGGACGGCCACACCATAGTCAATTGCTATAACGCAGGTAAAATAACTTCCGCATCCGACGGTCAGGCAGGCGCAATAGCAGGCTCGCTCACAAATGATAACAGGGTAGAAGAATGCTATTATGACTCTTCCGTTACAGAGAACGGAATCGGAAACGGTGACGGAAGTACCACAGGCGAGACAACCGAGTTTATGAAATCTCCCGAATTCCTCGCGCTTCTCGGCGAAAAATTCAAAAAAGACGAATATTCTCTTGTAAACGGCGGCTATCCGATCCTTTATTGGCAAAAGACTTTTGATGCCGACGATGTAAACGAGGTTGTCGAAAAAATCAACGACATCGGCGATGTAACGGCGGACAGCGGCGTTAAAATAAACGAGGCAAGAAACGCATATGACAATCTCGACGACGATTTAAAGCCGTACGTTTCAAATTTTGATGTGCTTTTGAACGCCGAAAAAGAGCTTTCCGAAATAATAAGCCTCAAAGAAGCCAAAAAGACAGCACTCGAGCAGCTCGAGAGCTACAAGGACGCTTCGGATTACACACTCAATCGTGAGGCATTTAACAAGGCTCTCGAAAAAGGTATGGCTGATATAAGTGCGGCGAAGAATAAGGACGAAGTGAATACCGCTTTGATAAAAGCCAAGGCGGCACTTGACGAAATTCCGACAGATTCGTCACTCGGTAGCAATGACAACGGAAATGTCAATGTACCGTCGGTACCTGGTACAGACGGGAATACGTCAAATTCCGGAAATACCGCCGATACGGATATTAAGGGCGTTTCAATTCCCAAAACAGGCAGAATCGGAAATGCGGCGGTTGCATTTTTAATGTTATCTTCTTTTGCTGCGGCAATGGCTGTTACCGCCAAACGCAAAAAGGACGAAGAATAAGACGGATTGATTACGTACCCGACGGGGCATTTTGTCTCCGGCGGGTACATCGCTTACACTAAACCGAAAAATGCCGATTATCGGCGGATTCATTTTGCAAGGGAGGTATATACCACGGATAAAAACAAAGCCAAAAGAGCTCTTATTTGCTTTTTTATGTGTTTTTTGCTTATTCTGCCGTCGTCTCGGGTTTTTGCCGCGGCAGGCCCTACGCTCAGAACTACGCTTTCCGACAATACAACTCAGCGCGGAAGCAAAAAGACATTTGACGTATGGGCGAGAAATGCGTCAGGCGAAAAAATAAAAGCGACGGTTACGTTTAACGGCGAAAAGCTTTCGCCCACATGGGACGATAACGAAAAATCAAGCTATACCCTTAACTTTACCTTTGAGGGCGATAACACGGTTGTCGTTTCGGCATCGTCCGACGGCGGGCGAAAAAAGCAGCTTACATATCACATTAACTACAAGAAAGCGCGGCAGGGCGAAAAAATCGGCACGGCTGTTTGGAGCGTCGAAATGTTCACCATAGGCTGCGGATATCTCGTGTATCCCCAAAAAGTAAATATATACGAGGGCGAGACGTCCGCTCAGCAGCTTTTGCGCCTGCTTAACGAAAACGGATATGTGGGTTATTACGGCGGCAGCGTAAGCTCTTCGTTTTACCTCGCGTATGTAGCCGACGGTACGGCGTCTGCGGCGAGATATAACAATTATCAGAGAAGCTCGTCCGCTTCGTCTCCGAAAGCACTCGGAATTTCACCGACAATACCGTCTGTTTTGGTGCCGCATCTTAAAAGCACAATGACGTTTTATGACCCCGGCGATTATGAGAAAAACTGGAAAGGCCATCTCGGTGAATTTGTAATAACAAACGGCTCGGGCTGGATGTATTCCGTCAACAACGTTTTCCCGAATGTCGGTTTTGCCGATACATACCTTTCCGACGGAGATATCGTCAGAGTACAGTTCACTCTCGGCTACGGAGCGGATATAGGCGGCTTCGGTGCTATGGGAACCTCAATTCCGAATGTCGAAAATCAGCCGAAATCCGGCTATTTTTCGGTGGCGAATAAGGACTTGCTTACAAAGGCAATAGAAAGAACCATTTATTCGGGTCTTATAACGCGCTCAAATGTAAAAAATGCATACGCCGCGGCATTATCCGTTGCCGAGACGCTTGACGCTTCGCAAAGCGCGGTCGATAACGCGGTTTCCGCTATCAATTCGGCACTTCAAAATCCGGGGTCGGAAACAAACTCCGCTCCTGCGGATGCTCCTTTGTCCGTCGGCGGCAGCGGCGCTCATGTGTCCTCCGGTGCGGCAGCTGCCGCTTCCGGTGGGTCTGCCAACGCTGTCGCGGCTTCGGCTGCGGAGGAATCCGCTTTTTCCGAGACCGATGCGGAAACGGAGGAGATAACCGAAGCTTCAGAGGCTCTTTCCGAGAGCGAAGAGAGCACGGAAAACGCCGTATCATTGTCGGAAAACAAAAAATCAAAAACGCTTGTCACGGTAATATGCTTGGTATCGGCATTTATCGTTTTGGCAGGCGGAGTATGCTTTATTGTGTTTTATGTAAAGAAACGCCGCAAAAACGGCGAAAAAGAAAAATCTGTTAAGGAGAGCTCTTCCCAAAAATGACAAAACGTGTTATTTCGGTGTTTTTATGTGTCCTGTGTGTTATATCCTCAATTTCTTTCATCGTATCGGCAAAAGAGAATAAGGAGTATACGTCCGACAATTTCCTTAGCGTCGCGGACGGTATTATCGCATGGAAAAAAGCCGATAACGGCTCGGAACCCGACGGATATTTGATTAACGATAAATATTTGGAAAATGCGGGTACTACTCCGGGGGATTGGTATCCCATAGCTCTCGGCAGACTCGGAATACAGGATAACAACGAGGGCTACCTTGCGGTCATAAAAGACAGGGTAGAGGAGCGTTATCGCGAAAGCGGAAGGCTCAGTGCCGCAAAGGCAACCGAGTGGCACAGAATAGCACTCGCCGTTCTCGCTATGGGCGGCGACCCGACAAATTTCGGAACCGACGAAAACGGCGCGCCGATAAATCTGATAGCGGACGGAACCTACGACCGCGGCAAGACAACGCCGCTCGGAAGACAGGGCATAAACGGCTGGATATGGGGGCTTATAACTCTTGACAGTATGCGCTATGCCGTGCCTGACGGAGCGTACAACACCCGCGACGATATAATCGTTGAAATAATTTCAAAGCAGCTTTCCGACGGCGGATTTGCCCTGAGCTCGGATGATGCAGACCCCGATATTACCGCTATGGCGATAACGGCACTCGCACCATATTATAATTCCGAAAAAATATATTCTTATCACAGAAAAGCGTTGTCCGCCGATGAGAGCAAAACGGTGCACGAGGTTGTTGATGAAGCGGTTTTGTGCCTTTCACGTCTGCAACTCGACACGGGCGACTACAAAAGTTGGGGAACTCAGAATGTAGAGAGTACCGATTGGGTGGCGGTGGCGCTGTGCAGCCTTAATATCGACCCTCTCTCGGACAGCCGTTTCATAAAAAACGGCAACACCCTTTTTGACGGTATAATGCGTTACAGAATGACGGACGGCGGATTTGTCCATTCGTTTACCTACGACCCCGACAATCCCACATCTTTGCCCGATAAATCAAATACCATGGCGTCGGAGCAGACCCTTTATACCATGGCATCTCTTTGGCGGCAAAAAAACGGTATGAGAACTCTTTTCGATTTCAGAAAAGAGCAGAGCTCCGCGCTTAAATCGCGAATAAACGACCTTACTTCCGACATTTCTAAAATCGGCAATAAGACCGATAAACAAACGCTTCGCGAGCTTCTTGCGGTTTTTTATTCGTTGCCCGAAGCAGAGCGGTGCTACGTGAGCAATTATTGGACTTTGTCCGATGAAGCCAAAAAACGCGGAATAGACGTTTCGGAAATAGCGGGTGAAACCGCGGTGATTGTGTTTTCGGATGATGACGCAAACGACGACGCCATTTTGTATTTTACCGATTCCGACCGTGCAATGGTTGACTCTCTGCCCGAAAAACTCACTACTGAGCAGTATGTTTTGGTTGTAACATTGCTTGATAAGCTCGAAAGGAGTGAAGATTTTGACGGTAAAGACGCATATCTCCGAAAGCTTGTTTCGGCAAAGGAGCAAATTGCCGCGGTTCAGGCGGAAATAGATTCGCTGAACGACGACATTAAAGCCGAACTTTATCCGTTTGATAAAATCACGCTCAAGGATAGGGGCAAGGTGAATAAAATCGTTAAACGCTATAACGCGCTCAGCGAATATGACAGAGCAAAAATCGAGCGTTGGGAGGATGTCGTCAAGACAAAGACAAAGCTTGACAATATCGTTCGCGCCATAGTAATATCTGTTGTACTGTTTGTTTTAGCGGTAGGACTTACCGTGTTTATAATTATAAGAATCAGACGCCGTAAGATGAAAAAAACTCTCGAAATGGAGGAGCTTGCGGCAATGTATAAGGATGAAGACGACGAAATGCGGTAATTTTTTCTCGTGGAAGGGGAGTCATAATTGAAAAAAGATATTTTGGCGCTCCTGTCGTTGGCGCTGATAATAGCAGTATTGATTCACGGCACAAACATTCAGTCCGTTGACGAGTACTACCTTACTCATATCGACGATATAACCCCGCAGAGCGAGACGGTTTTTATCAGTATTCGCTGTGATACCGTGCTTCAAAATTACGACGAGCTTGACAAAGTCCTGCAATCAGATAAATACGTGCCGCAAAACGGCGTTATATTGCCGGAAACCGAATATGTGTTAAGACCCGGCGACACCGTTTTTGATATACTTGACAGGGCGGTAAGGTATAATAAAATACAGATGGAGTATCAGGGTGCCGATAAAAACAGCTATGGCAGCGTATACGTTCAGGGTATAAATTATCTGTACGAATTTTCCTGCGGACCGCTTTCGGGTTGGATGTATCAGGTGAACGGCGAATTTCCGAATTACGGATGCTCAAAATACAAACTGAAGGACGGCGACCGAATAGCATGGGTCTATACCTGTGATCTCGGCAAGGATGTCGGCTGTATATGGATGGGAGATGAAACGGGATGAAAGCTTTCGGCGGATATCATCCGGCTGTTACTTTTACATATTTTATATCTGTGCTGTTAACGGCTATGTTTGTATGGAATCCCGTAATACAGCTCACAGCACTCCTCGGCGGCATTATGTTTTCGCTTATGCTCGTGAGGAAAAAGGCTATTTTAAGCGATATGGGCTTTTATCTTCCGCTTTTTCTGCTCGTGGCTGTTACAAATCCTCTGTTTTCACATAACGGCGTTACTCCGCTTTTCTTTATGAACGGTAATCCGGTAACGCTTGAAGCGGTTGTTTACGGCGTTTTTATCTCGGTGATGGTTGTCGGAGTGCTGTTTTGGTGCAAGTGCTATAATGAAATTATGACCGAGGATAAATTCTTGTATCTGTTCGGCAGAATTATTCCGAAAATGTCGCTCGTGCTTTCCATGGCTCTCAGATTTGTTCCGATGTTTAAAAGACAGATGAAAAATGTGAGCAGAGCGCAAAAGGCAATGGGGCTTTATTCGCAAAAAAGCTATGTCGACAGATTGCGCGGCGGAATACGTGTTTTTACGGCGATGATTTCGTGGTCGCTTGAAAATTCCATGGAGCTGTCGTCGTCTATGAGAGCACGCGGATACGGTCTGCACGGCAGAACAAACTTTTCGCTGTTCAAATTCGGGGCGAGAGACGCGGCGGTTTTATTGTCGGGATTATTGCTTTTTGCTACCGTGCTTATAGGCGTCGGCAGCGGAAGCATCGATTTTACATTTTATCCGGAGCTCGGCAAAATCAGCCTTTCGTCAAAATCGTTAATTACTTACATTTCGTTTTTTATATTATCGTTTCTTCCGTTTTTTATTGAGGTAAAGGAGAATTTAAAGTGGAAATATTACATATCGAAAATTTGAATTTCCGTTACCCCAAGGCGGAAAAAGACACGCTTCACAATATTTCTCTTAATATCGGGCAGGGTGATTTTACTGTAATATGCGGCGCAACAGGCTGCGGAAAGACCACCCTTTTAAAGCTGATTAAAAACGAGCTTGCTCCCGCAGGTGAAAAGAGCGGCGAGATACTCTATAACGGGAAAAGCATCGATTCACTCAGCCTTCGCGAGAGTGCATGTGCCATAGGGTTTGTCGGGCAAAATCCCGATAATCAGATAGTTACTGACAAGGTTTGGCACGAGCTGTCGTTCGGTCTTGAAAATCTCGGTGTGCCGCAAAACGTAATTCGCCGCAGAGTGGGCGAGATGGCGAGCTATTTCGGCATACAGGATTGGTTCCGCAAAAAAACTGACGAGCTTTCGGGCGGTCAGAAGCAGCTTTTAAATCTTGCGTCGGTTATGGTAATGCAGCCCAAGGTGCTTATCTTAGATGAGCCCACAAGTCAGCTTGACCCCATAGCCGCGGCTGATTTTATAGCGACGCTTAAGAAGCTGAATACCGAATTCGGTATTACCGTGCTTTTGGTAGAGCACCGTCTTGAGGACGTTTTCCCGATAGCCGACAAGGTTTTGCTTATGGAAAACGGCTGCGTGCTTTTGTATGATTCACCGCGTGCCGTCGGCAAAAATCTTAAAAAAATAAATCCCGAGCACCCTATGCTCAAGGGCCTTCCGAGTGCCGTAAGGCTTTACAATCTGCTCTCGTCGGACGAAGTCTGCCCGCTTACGGTTAAAGAGGGGCAGGAGTTTTTCAGACGTAATTTCAAAAGGAATATAGACTTTTCCGACGGGGATAAATCAGAATATTCCGATAAAATCGATACGGCAATCGAGCTTAAAAATGTTTGGTTCAGATATGAAAGAGATTTGCCCGACATTCTGCGCGGCGTAAATCTTAAAGCGAATCGCGGCGAGATAATTTGTATTCTCGGCGGCAACGGTACGGGAAAAACGACAATGCTGAATGTTATTTCGGGTCTTAATAAGCCGTACCGCGGCAAAATAAAGATAGACGGCAAAAAAATCAAGGATTATAAGGGCAATTCGCTGTACCGAAAGAAGCTTGCATATCTGCCGCAAAATCCGCAGACGGTATTTTTAAAGGATACCGTTTCGGGCGATCTCGAAGAAATGCTCAAGGCGATGGAGTATAAAAAAGAAGAGCGCGAGGAAAAAATACGCGATATTTCCGAAAAACTCGGTATAACGGATTTGCTTACGAAGCATCCTTATGACCTCAGCGGCGGTGAACAGCAAAAATGCGCCCTTGCGAAAATGTTGCTTTCAGAGCCTGCAATACTGCTTTTGGACGAACCGACAAAGGGACTTGACGCCTTTTCAAAGTCCTCGCTTTTGAATGTATTGAAGAAGCTTAAATCGGACGGAATAACGGTTGTTATGGTAACTCATGATGTTGAGTTTGCCGCTGTCGGTGCCGATAGATGCGCGCTGTTCTTTGACGGCGAAATCGTTTCTTCCGATGCGCCGAATTCGTTTTTCGCAGAAAATAATTTTTATACGACGGCGGCGAACCGCATAGCCCGTCTGCTTTGTCCCACAGCGATAACGAGTGAAGAGGCGGCTGAGTGCTGCCGCGGAAACGGAGAAGATAATGGTTAAAAAATGGTTTTCGTATATTTTTCCGTGCATTTTGGTGCCTGCGGCGGTTTTGCTCGGAGCCACAGTGTTTAAAGATAAACAGTATGCGTGGATATCGCTTTGCGTTGCCGTGTTGTCGTGCGTTCCGTTTTTTCTCGCCTTTGAAAAGGGAAAAAGCGGTACAAAGGAAATGATTTTAATAGCTATTATGGTCGCGTTGTCGGCAGTCGGCAGACTTATTTTTGCGTGGGCACCCAGCGTAAAACCGGTGACGGCACTCGTTATAATAACAGCGATGTATTTCGGCCCACAGGCAGGCTTTATGACGGGTGCGCTGACCGCCGTAATATCGAATTTTTATTTTGGGCAGGGTCCATGGACACCGTTCCAGATGTTTTCATGGGGTATAGTCGGGCTTATAGCCGGAGTTTTCGCTCCGCAGCTTAAAAAGAGTCTTGTGTTCAGAATAATTTACAGTGCCGTTTCGGGAGTGCTGTATTCTTTGCTTATGGATATTTATACAACCCTTTGGTATGACGGCACGTTTAATCTGACGCGGTATATTGCCGCTGTTACGTCGGCTGTGCCCGTTACGCTTACCTATGCAGTTTCCAATGTTGCGTTTATAATAGTGCTTGCAAAGCCTATAGGCTCGGTTCTTGAACGAATTAAGACAAAATACGGAATGCAATAATGCATTCGTATAAAATCGTTCACCTTTACTTTTACCGTGCCGATAGAAGATTTTTTTATCTGAAATGATGCCGTAATCGCCGTTTTTGCGCAAACATTGACGGATTTTACCATGCAAATCCGTTTTGCGTAGGCACAAAACCCTTATTGATTGCAATAAATTAAAATATTTGAATAAATCATTTGACAAAGGTATGTACGTTTGGTAAAATATATAAGCTCTTTGTTGAGCTCAATAAATCGAATACGGAGAGTTATCGAAGTGGTCATAACGGGCCTGACTCGAAATCAGGTAATCCCTAACGGGACCGAGGGTTCGAATCCCTCACTCTCCGCCAAGAATAAAGGGTATAGCGTTTGCTATACCCTTTATTTTTTTGTTGATAAGACAGCAAGGGATTCGAACCCTTACAATCTTTTGCAAGACGAAGTCTTGTCAAAAGAAGTCTATAATAGGATAGTTTGCGGAGCAAACTCGCGGGCGAACGAAGCGAGCCGAATCCCTCACTCTCCGCCAAAAAAGCAGGATATAGCAAAAGCTGTATCCTGTTTTTGCATTTTCGTTGTGTGTGAACAAGCCGTAATAAAAGCGGCAGAGTATACCGTGTTCGGTTGTCGGTAAAGTGCATTTGGTTTCCTTTATCGTTCTTAAAAGCAGCCGCTGTTGACAAAACAAAAAAAGCAATATATCATATTGTATACATACAATATGTTGCGGAAGTAACACATATTCTGTTACTTATAAAAAGCGGGGGTTAATATGGATAAAAAGAAATCAATTAAAAATCTCGTCGTCATTTTAATTGCAGTGGTGGCATTGGGGCTTCTTTGGGCTTTTGTCAAAAGCCAAGTAACAACAACACCGATATATATTGTTGTGGATACCTTTGAACTGATTATACCGAGCATAATTTTGATACCCGGAATAATTTGCTATATCGCTTACTTTTTTGTCAATGACGCAAAAATAAAATCCGCGCTTAAGATAAGCTCCTTATGTATAGCGGCCTTCTGCGTGGTTTTCTCCGTGTCGTTTTTTGCCGCGGTATTTGTAAATTCTGGCAGCGAAAAGACGAGCAGCTATAAAGAAGCCGCCGAGAGTAAATACAGCTTGGGCAATTTTGTCGATTTGGCTGATTACGAGGCTGAGCGTTCGGATGATGAGCTGTATTCAAACGGCTTTTTAAGCGGTTATTATACTGTTGATAATTATTCTAAAAGCGACGGCAGCTATAACTATTATACAGCTACCGTATATGAGTATACCGGCGGAACGGCGGCATCGCGAAAGCTTATTAAGAAAAGGCTTGAAAAAGAACTGTTAAGGGAGACCTCGGTCGGCGGAAAAAGCATTAAATATACAGACGGAACCAATGGCGATTACCGATATAAATACTGTAATTACACAGACAAATTTGAAATGCGGTCTTCGTCATATTTCAGTATCGTAGCGGAAAGCAGCGATAAGGTAACGGTATATATATTAAATTCGGATTATAGAAATCATTTCGGCGAGCCGTTTGATGCGGAAAAAATTATCAGCTCAATTTGCAGCTGATACTTGCGATCAAATGAATTGTTTTTAACCATGTTAAGCACCCTCTGCTTTTTTATGAAAGTGGAGGGTGCTTTTTTGTGTTTAAGGGCAAATCAAACGTTTTTTCGTCATATATAAGCGGCAAAAGGGAAGCGTGAATGTTAACGCTGCGGAAAGCATTTTATTATGAGAGGCAGCTGCCATAATTGACGAAAGTTTAACGATAATTGTGTTGACATCTATAACCAAGTCATATATAATAAAAGCAAATATCTTTGGTAAAGGATTGAGTTAATGGTAAAAAAACTGACGGCAGTATTGCTTACGATGTGCATGGCTGTTTCGCTGCTGCCTATGTTCGCTCAGGCGGCGTCAAAGCCTGATATTAAAGTGGGCGATTATGTCAAAATGGGAACATATAATAATGCCTCGATTCTTTGGCGTTGCGTGAGTATTGATGATAACGGTCCGCTTATGCTTGCAGACAGAATTGTTGACACTCTTGCGTATGATGCCAAGACAAACGACAACAGCAATTCGAAATCGCACAGCAGAAGCTATAAGCGCGCCGATTACGGCTCAAATTATTGGAGAGACAGCAATATGCGTTCCTGGCTCAATTCAACTGCGGCTGCAGGTAAGGTCGATTGGCTTTGCGGTAACCCGCCGAAGGATGGTTATGTCAGCGGAACAGGGGCCTATAATAATAAAGCGGGCTTTTTAAATGAATTTTCAAAGTCGGAAATTGCCGCTATGAAAACCGTTACCCAGCGTTCTCTTGTCTCTCATCCCGAATACAATAAGGGTATTGTTGAGGGCGACGCAAATTCCGATTTGTTATACTACACCGATATTTCGGAGGCTGTGGCTAATTATGATGATTCATATTTTGAAACCACGACCGAAAAGGTGTTCCTTCTCGATGTGAAACAGGCTAACGCCGTGTGGAAAAATCTTAAAGGCTATTATGTCGCATACAACAATGACGGTATGGCTTGGCCTTATTGGCTTCGTACTCCCGTTACCGACTGTAATCATGATATGCGTTATGTCAGCTCGTCGGGCGAGGTGGGCAGATATGCTCCGTGGTATTCCGATTTGGGCGTAAGACCTGCGTTTTATCTCGATACCGAGTATTTTGTCGCAACCTCCGGCAGCGGCACTCAGGGCAATCCTTATGTCGGCTCTGCTCCGAATAAGCAGGAGGCGGATTATACAATTTCAGAGCCTGCGGAAGAGGCAAATCCCGATTGGAATGTCAGCACCGAGCAAAGCATTCAGCCCACGCTCGGACCATGGTATTCGGCTGACGGGAAATACTCTAATCCTACCATTCCCGTATACACTATTCAGAAGACTCGCAGCGACACGGAAAATATGGTTGTCGTCATTTGCGGTGAGGGATATACAAAAAGTCAGCAGGGTAAATTTATCAATGATGTAAAACGACTTTGGCAAGAGGCTATGAAATACGAGCCGTATCGCAGCTATGCCGACAGATTTAACGTTTACGCCCTCTGCACAGCCTCAGAGTCTACATTTGATAACGGGGGGAGCACCTTCTTCGATGTTATAGTTGACAGCTACAATTCTCCGGTTATTTCTAATAATCTCCACGGAAGCCAATGGAAGAACCATATTTTGGAAAGATGTATAGGGCCTGAGTTTATAGAGAAAATTCACGATGCTCATATCAAAAAAACAACCGACCCGAACACGATTCCGACGAAACCTAACGGCGAGTCGAACGAGTATGAACCGTATTACTATGTTCACGATTATATTGCGCAGTTCGCCGTGGTTGTAAATACAAAATCCGATTTCGGCGGTGCCTATAACAATCGCGAATACGGCTTCCACTATTTTATTACACCGTCAGACAGCTACCGTGCGCCTAAGACCTTTGCACACGAGCTTGGGCACAGTTTGCTCGGCCTCGGCGATGAGTACAGCAACGGATATTTACTTGGGGATAAGGAACTGAAGTCCCTGAATCTCTCCTCGGTTGAAGACCCGGCAAAGATAAAATGGACTCAGCTTTTAGGCTTCAGAAACACCTATACCTGCCGCAATGCTTACGGCTCAAAAATGCTTGTCTCAAGCTACGAGTGTATAATGAGAGATACAAATTATCAGTTTTGCGAGGTTTGCCGCTTGCAGGGCTACAAGAGAATGTCTCAGCTTGTCAAGGATGCAGAGCTATACGTTGCCACGCCTGAGGTTAAGGAGTACACCGGAGCCTACTCAAGTCCATCTGATTTTACGGACCTTGAAACAAGCTCGTACTATACTTATACTTCAAATCGCAGCGGCAGGCTTTTGAGCGGTAACGGTAAAAGCAGATTTAATACCGGTATGAACGGTAAAAAAATCGAACTGCGTACTGTCATTCAAAATGTTTCGGATAAGCAAGCAAGGCAGATAAGGTTCAATATGTGGATAAGGCATTCCGACGGCAGCGTTGCAACCGATTCATCGGGTAATCTGCTTCAGACTACTCAAACCTTTGACATTCCCGTTTGGAATGATAAGGCGAATTTCTGGCCGATAGGTGCTTTGGACCACATCAAAAGCGATTTTAATTCAGGTCTGAAGAACTGCTCGCTTATTTATCAAATTCCGTCCGACGCTCAGCTTTTGAACGGTGATACCGTGGCATTTCAGGTGCTTGACGAAAACGGTAACATCTTAGCGGACGATAATACGGAAACACAGCGTTACACAACCGTTTCAATCCAATATAAATTTGAGGACGGCACAGAAATACCGAATACTGCCGGAGGAACATTTACTGTTCCGTATGGCACAAAGCTTGGTTTAACGCCGGCAAAATCGCTTTACGGTTATGAATTTGTGAAGGCCGACGGCTTGAATGAGCCGATTGTTTCAGACGGTACGGTTGTTACATATTATTACAAAAACAAAGCTGCTTCGGAAGAAAAGCCCGCACTTGCAATTGACAAGGCTTCAATATCGCTCGAAAGCAGCATAACAATGAATTTCAAAGTACCTAAAAGCAGTCTTTCGTCTTACGATGATTTCTATATGACATTTAAATGTAACGGAAAAGAAGAAAAGGCTACACAATATAAGCAGAACGGGGATTACTACGTATTCTCGTACAAGGGCATAAATCCGCAGCTTATGAATGATGAGGTTACTGCGGTGTTGCACGCCAAAAAGGGAAACGAGGAATACACAAGCCCCGAAAAGGCGTTGAGCGTCAAGGAGTACGCCTATACATTGCTCAACAGATACAGCAGCGATGAATACTCAAAGCTGCGCACGCTGCTTGTGGATTTGCTTAATTACGGTGCGATGGCACAGAAATATGTAGGGTATAAGACGGATAATCTTGTTAATTCCGAGCTGACCGCTGTTCAAAAAAGCTGGGGCAGCAATGGGGCAGAGGAGCTTAAGAATATCAGCGACTTAAATTACAAAACGATAAGCAGTCCTACGGCGCAATGGAATACTTGCGGCTTGGTGCTCAACAATTCAATTATGCTCAGGGCTAAGTTTTCCGCTAAGGACGTTGAAAACAAGACCGTTGAAATCGCATTTAGGAACACAAAATTTACCTATGACAAAAATGATTTTGTGAATAACGGCGACGGCACATATTATGTTTATTGTAATGAGCTTTTTGCACACGAGCTGAGCGATAAGCTTTTGCTTACGGTTTATGAAAACGGCGTTCCTTGCAGCAACACAATGCTTTTCAGCGTCGAATCATACGCAAGTGTTATTCAGCAGTCAAGTGCATATAAGGGTACTGCTCTTGATGATTTAACGCAGGCTATGATGCGATACGGAAAATCCGCCGCAGCTTACAGGACTTAAAAAAGGAGAAAAAAGAATGAAAGAAGAGTATTCTGCTCCGTCATTTGAAATAACGGAATTTTGCACGGCTGATATTATTACCATCAGTTCTGAACCGACTACAACCGACGTCTCGGGACCCATTGAACTTCCCGACATCAATATTTAAATACGGACTTTCGGATTGTATTATTTTGTTTTGTTCGGTTATGACAAGAAAAGCAGGATTGTTTTAAAACAATCCTGCTTTTTTAATTGCGAAACAGAGACGGCAAATTTTGCCGCAGTCTCTCGAAAATCACGGGAGAGATAGGTTTCCTTCATCGTCCTGCCTCCGTCCCGGCTTTCACGAAGCCCTTCTTTTTATACCCGCAGTCGCAGTACGGTCCGCCGGAGGCGAGAGTGTACTGCCGCACAAAGTCAGTCGCGCCGCCCGCCTCGCTCATGGTGTAGTCGAGATGGCACAGGGCAGGGGTGAGGTCATAAAGACCCAGCTTTTTCATCAGCACACAGATGCCGCATTTGGTGAAGCGGCCTTCGTATCCGCTACCGTTGGGATATTCGTAAAACTCCATGTTCCACGAGTAGGGGTTGCGGTCAGCGGCTCTCAACGCGGCGGTGGCTTTCATACCGGCAATGTCCTTTTCGGTGAATTTGCTCTTTCCGCTCATTCGGCAGAACCATTTCATGGGCTTTGTCATCATGGATTTTGCATAATACTCCGTCAGCCGCTCCACATCCGGGCGCTCCGGCATGGAGAGGATGAACGCGCCGAGCATTGCACAGTTGACAATGTTCATCTTGAACCGGTCGCCTTTTTCAAATTTGGGCAGCTCGGAGATGATCTCCCTGTATTTCGGCTTTGCTTTTTTCGTGATCGCTTTTGCCGTATCGGTATCGTAGCCGAGCACCGCTGTCAGCTGTTTTCGGAATGACGGTACAAACAGAGCCCACATGCCGAAAGGCATTCCAAAATAGGTCATTTTTTGTCCCTCCAATCGCATATACCTCGTGTCATGCGGCGGTCAATGTCAATGCGCGCCGCTTTGCACTCCTTGGGATATTTCTTCGCAGCGCTGAACGCCAGCTTGACAAACAGTGCCGAGCCGACGGGAAACATGGTCTTGAGCATACCGTCGGGGAAAACAAAATGCGTGCCGTGCTCATATACGACCGCCTCGACTTCGCAGGAGTGCGGTTTCTCCGAAAGGCGTTTTTCCATGCGGCGGATATATTTTGCGGTGTCCCAAAGTGCGTCGTCCTCTGCGCCGACAAGAAACAGCTTGCCGCGGATATTCTCGACCTTTATGAATTCCTCCTCGGTAATCGGGTGCGCCGCTTCAGAGTCGTCAAACAGCTTGCGGGAGGCAATCATATTGCCGGTGCGTTTGGACTCCTCCGAGATTATGCGCCAATAGTCAGGCTGCTGATAGCAAAACGGCATGTATGGCAAGGACTTTCCCTTGTAAGAAAAGAGTGATTCTCCCTCGATTGGCCATTCCTTGCAGCCATCCTTTTTGCCCTGCATGAACCCCTGCCACACAAAGTCGCTGGGTGTCATTGCAATGGTTAGAGAAATGTCGTTGAATATCGATGCTGCCGTCAGGGCGAGGGTACCTGTCGTTGAGGCTCCTGCAATGCCTATTTTTTCGTTTCCGTGTAATTTGAGCCATGCAACCGCTTTTTCGATGCGCTCAAGCTGATAGTTGTGATGACCGTAGTCCTTTTTCCCGGGCGACATGGTCAATATGTTCACGCCGAGGCGAATCAGCCACTTCACCGCCGAGCGCGCCATATAATCCTCGGGGTCGTCGCCGAGCATGGCGATGACGGCGCAGTCCGAGCCGTCATTGTACGCCCAATACGCGCCGTAAAAGCCATCGCTTTCAACATCAAAGTGGATGTGTTTCATTCAAAACGCCTCTTTCAAAAGTTGATTTTTACAATCTGCATCTTCATCATTCCGTCGCCGACCCTGGCGAGGAAACGGAAAAATCCACTGACGGATGGGTCGCGCAGATCGCTGTAGCCCAGCATATAGCCACGGCTTGTGACCTGCAAGCGGCTGTCCCACGGAGAAAGCTCGCTTTTTGCGTCCGAAACAGCAAAATATGCGCCCACGTCCTTGATTTTCGCACTCTTAAGCCATGTCTTGGCAATCATCTTTACCGCCGTCCGATTTGCAGCGTCAAACACCAGCACACCGCCGGAGAAAGCGTCTGCCATACCCTGCACAAGAGCTTTGACCTGCTCAGTCAAAAAGTAGTAGAACACCCCGGAAGCGAAAAATACTGCGCCGCCGGAGGCGTCGATTTTTGAAAACCATTCGGTATTATTCAAATCGCATGGGATATTTTCTTCACGATCTCCGGCGGGCAAAAGCTCGTTACGCACAGCTATGACATCGGGAAAGTCCAGATTGTAAATTTTACAGCTGCCGTTGTCGCAGCTTCTTCCGGTGCTGTCCAGCCCGCAGCCCAGATTGACCACCGCCGCATTGGGGTGATTTCTCAAATAGTCGCGCACCTCAAAGGCGAGGTCGTTCTGTCGCATGGCAACTTCCAGCGAGCCGAAACGCTGCATCAGGCTGCGGGAGTTTTTCTCCGCCTCTGAAAAATCGTAGTCAATCTCGTCAATCAGGCGAACCGCTGTTTCGTCCCGGTAGAGATTCGGGTATAGTTCTG
>OLXB01000185.1_pt1 | contig 43064 bp, 43 predicted proteins | sample 1673681 | NCBI WGS metagenome assembly OLXB01 (sample SAMEA103958121, study PRJEB25191) | human gut metagenome
ACAGAAGCGGCGGTGGAAACTCTATCCCACCGCCGCTTTGCTGTTGTCAGTGCCAGGGCGCATCCCCTATGGTGCTTTCCGCATACCCCTGCTGGTAATACAGGGCGTCCTTCTGTGTGGCAGACAGCGCCATGCCGTCGATCAGCGCCAGAATCTTCACCTTCTTGCCGTCGCCGTGGGTCTGGCTGGCCTGCCGGCAGAAGGATACGAAATCACCCCGGTCAATGCCATTGGGCTTGCCGTATTCCTCATAAGCCTTAACGATATATGTCTGGTTGCTCTCGATGTCCACACCCTCGTTCTGCCATTCATAGACCGTCGCGGCCATCTCCGCCTCCTCGCGGGTCTTGCCGCCGATGCTGACCATTTCCTCGATCAGCTGCTGCCGTGTGATAGTTCCTTCGGCAAACGCCTCCCGCTTGTCGGAGTAGTCATACCCGTACTTCTCCTTGAAGGCCCACTTGTCCATGACCTCCTGCGCTTCCTCTCCGCTGTACCCGATATCCTCCAGCTGCTTGCGCATGTCAGCGTCGGACGCGCCGGAATCCTGAATAACGGACTTGATGCCGTCCTGAAGCTGTTTGTCGCTGTACCCCCGCTTCTTCATATCTTCATAGATGTACTGGTACGCCTCCTTGTCCTGCTCCATGGCCATATACAGCAGCTTGTAATACCGGGTGTTGTTGCCCGCGTCCGGCGCAAGCCGCCAGATGGCCCGCTCCATTTCGTACATCATGCGGACATTGCCGCTCTCCTGCGCCACGCTTCGGGCAATGGCCCACACGTCGCGGCCCACATTGGCCACAGAGACGCCGAAGATCTTACTGCCCGCCGTCAGCAGCTGCTTGGCGGCATACAGCGTGGTTTTCTTGCCCTCGTCCTGCGTGCTGCGAATAAACATCTGCGCCGCGTTGATGAAGTCTCCCGCCGCGTCGGCATCCATCCGGCTTACCGTGAAGCCCTGCATCAGCGACTTAATGTCCTTCGCGTAAGGAATCCGCCCCAGTGGGTCGGCATTGTCCCAGAGGTTGCTGCCCAGCAGTACATTCAGGAAAGTGTCCTTCTCCTTGTCGCCGGTAACGCCTGTCAGCTTCTCCAGATACCGCGCCCAGTATCCTTTGTCCTTGTCGTCGTCACGGGCGGCGTCCACAAGGGACTGCACCAGCGCGTTCACCACGTCCGTCACCAGCACGGCCCCGATGGTGCGGGTCATTTTCTTCATGGCGGCACTGCGCTTCGGGATATTCTGCTCAAACCGCCATGCGTCATAGGAGCGCATGAACATGTTCAGCGATTTCAGCGGCTCACCCATAAAGGCCGTGGCCTGCTTGGTCAGGCCGTTGGCGTCCCGCATGATCTGCGTCCGCTGCATGATGCCGTCCACTACCTGAGACTGATCAATGACTTCCGTGAACACCTGCGCCACGCGGGAGAAGAAAGCGTCGCTGCCCTTCTCATAACCACCCTCGTTTACCACCGTCCACTCGCAGGCGTTCCAGATAGCGCCCCATGTCACGGCGTCCGCCTTACCGGCGGCCCAGCCGCTCCAGTCGTTCAGCTTGTCCATCACGCCACCCTCGCCGCCATAGACGTTCTGGACGATGCTGTACCGGCTGCTCTGATCAAAGCCCGCCGTGTCCTTGATGCTGGCAATGGGTGCGTACTTCTTGGCCTTTTCCCAGCCGTTGCCCTCCGTTGCGCCGCCCACAATGCCCTTTGCCATCGTAGACGGGTCGAGGATGGCCGCCGCCCGGATGTAGGCCGTGGGCTGCTGGGCCACCACCCGCAGGTTAAAGCCCACACTGGCACCCTTCACGCCGCCCACCATCTTCTCAATGAATCGGGTGGTGTCGGTACCGGTGCTGCCCATGCCGTTCTGCACGTCCCGCATCAGGTTCCGCCAGTATTTTTGCGCCGCCTCGCCGTACACATCCGTCAGAACGTGCTTCACGTTTTTGCCGGTCAGGTTGCCCTTGGCGTCACGGTAGCGGTAGTTGTACAGCCGGTTGATGTCCTCCATGGGGGCCAACAGCGTGCTGTACTGGATCATGTCACTGGCGTTCTGGGCAAACACGTCATACATGTCCCCCATCTCCAGCGCGTTGCTGGCGTTGGGGGTCAGGGCCTTGGCGCTGCCCATGTTCTTGATCTCGCGGGCCACGTCCGCGCCCTTCTCGGAGTTCTGGGTGGTGCCCTCCTGCGCCGCCTTGATGGGCCAATATTTCCCCTCCGTGAACTTCTGATAGCCGTACACGGTCATGCTGGCCTCGTTGCCCCATTTGGCAAGGTCGCCGCTGGCGATCTTCTGGAAGCCCTCCGCCACCTTCCGCTGTGCATCACTCAGCGTACCGGTGATGGCGGTCAGATCGTCCGCCGTTAGGCGGATGTTCTCCGTGCCGCGCTCAATGGCCGCCTGCTTGCCGTTCTTCTTGATGGCAGGCTGTACCACGCCGCCCACTGTCAGGTGATGCACCGCCTGTTCGCCGCGCCCCACCAGATTGTAGAGGTTCATGATCTGCCCCGTGGTCAGCACCAGCCGCTGGCCATCTTCTCCCACGAAGAACTCATGGCGCTCCTGTCGGTTTTTGTAGACCTCCTTGTCCATGAACTTCTCCGCCGCTGCCTGAATGGTTTTCAGCATGGCGTTCTGCTTGTCCTGCGCGTTACGCAGCGTCCGGTATACCTGCATGCCCGCCTCGCCGTAGGCGTAGAAGAACGTATACGGGTCATAGTAGTCCAGCGCCAGCTTGCGGTTGGCCCGCTTCCGGGAGAAAGTACTATCCCGCAGTGCTTCCGCCAGCTCCTGCACCCCGGCATAGCGCTCAATGGCCAGATTCTTGTTGAAGGTGGACACGCTCTGCTCAATGGCCCGTACCGCCTGCCATACGGTGGTCAGCTCCTCGCTGTTCATGTCGGCAATGCGCTTGTTGCCCAGCGCCATCACCTGATCCAGCAGCCCCGCGCCCTCGCTGCCCAGCAGGTCGGGGTCAATTACCAGCGCCTCGCCGCTCCTGAGAATTTCGTCATAGGCGTTTTTCAGGGCAATAGCCGCCTGTGTCCGCTTGGTGGGGTCGCCGTCGGCGTTATGTACCAGCTTTCCGTTTTCGCCGTAGCTGTATGCGCTCTCCTGATTGATGCTGCCCAGCAGCGCCGCCACGCTCTGCCGCAGCTTCTCCGGAATGTGCTGCTTGTCCGTGGGGGTCAGCAGCTTCCGGGACAGGTCGGCGGTATGCCGTGCGATCTTGGCCCGCAGGGCGGTGGCATTGCGGCGCTCCCGTCCGGCCCTGGTCTGCTCCTGATAGTGCCGCCGCATCCGCTCCACCTGCCGGTCACGGCCCTCGCGGGTCTTAATGAGCATCTGCGTCAGCCGTGCCTTGGCCTCCTGAAGCTCCAGCGCCTGCCGGTCGGCAAAGGTAGGATTGCTCTGCCGCACGTCCTCGCCGATCATGCCGTCGATCAGCAGGTCAGAAAGCTCCGTCACCGCCGCGTCGCGGTAGCCGTCAAAAGGATTCTCATAAATGCGGCCCACATTGTCCAGCACCTCGCTCATCCGCAGCAGCTGGTCGCCGGGGTGAATGATGGTGCTGGGGAAATAGCCCTCGCCGAACATCTCCGTCAGCTCACTGTATGCCACGTCCACGTCAAGGCCGCTCTTGTCGCTGATCTTCAGCATCCTCCGGTTGGCCCTGCGCCAGTCCTTGAAATCCGGAATAGAGCCGTCATCGGTATACCGCAGCGTGACGTTTTTCAGGTGGTCGCGGATAGCCAACAGCTCCCCGCCGCTTTCCGACTGCACCAGCACCCCGTCGATGATCTTCTCCGCCGCCGCACGGGCATGGGGACGCAGGGTGTCCATGGATACGTCGTCGGCCATCAGCGCGTTGCCCAGCGCCGTCATGTCGCCCTCAATGGCGCGGTAGTCGGTGCTGCTGCCGTACTCATTGAGGAACTGCCGCCCCAGCTTCTTCACGTCGCCAGGGCGCACGCTGGGCGTCTCGGTGCGCCGCAGCTCCCCGCGCCACTTGGCCACACGCTCAGTGAGTACCTTGTTCCGGTTCTCCAGCGCCCGCCGCTCCTTCTTCAGCTCCCGCACTTCCTGCTCCAGCTCCGTGGCGGATTTCAGCTGATAGCGAATATTGTTACTTTCTCTGAATTGCTTGACTTCCTTCTGGAACTGTGCTAAATTCTTCTTGAGGGATGCATCTGTTATGTCCCCCAGTCCTACTGACTGGGCTACCTCTGACAGGCTGCTTCTCTCTTTTTTGTTGAAGTCAATAACCGTTCCCTCGTTGATGGCGCGCTTAATCACATCGGCCCAGCCATATCGGCCGCCTTCTTCAAAGAAATTCCGCTCTGCGATGGTCAGGACAACGTGCGGCCGTGTTTCTCGGTTTTCGGGGGAGATCGTTTTTCGGGAATAGAAACTCAGCACGGCATACAGCGGTGCATTGTTGTTTCCATATTCCGGCAGCATCATAATGACCGCCGGATTTCCGTCTTTTGTCTTTGTGGAAATGGTCATGGTCGGCTCGTTGATGCTCATAATGGCCCGCGTCATTTTCTCCACACCCAAATCATGGAAATGGACATTCTCGCCCTTGCGCTGCGTCGGGCGGCCATCCTGAATGGCCTGCTCCTTGCTGACCATGTTTTCATAGGCGTGGTCACGCTGGATATAAATGTCGCCACCGATTCCCAGTTTCTCACTGATATAGCGCGGCATAACGCTGACGGGGATCAGCTGGTTCTGGCGGGTGGCCTTTTCGCTCAACGCATCGTACAGCGCCGTAGAAACCGCCTGTTCGCTGAAATTCTTCAGCTGATACCGGAACCTGCCCAGTTCCGACACCTGCGGCACAGCACCTGTCTCAAAGAAAGCCTTGATATCGTTCAGCACCTTGCTGCTGTGGGTGCCTTTGGGATATTCCGTGCTGAACAGGGTGACGCCGTTCGTATCGTCCAGATCAAGAACGACCTCGCCGCGCTCCTTGCTGATGAAGTCGGACAGAGTGTCCATCTGTGCCTTTGTGGGCATAACAGACAGGTTGATGCCGCCGCTTTCCGGGCTGATACGGATATTGCCCTCGCCCATAAACTGCACCATTGCACCGCTGTAATCGTCCCCGCCGTAGTCGTCGCCCAGCGCGTCACGAATGTCGCGGTGATCCACGGTGCGGTAGCCGCCGGGGCCGCCCTCGTGTTTTCCGGAGAAGTCCAGCCGCGCACCGTCTGTGGTGATGTACCCCGTCTCGGCCCACTTGTATGTTCTGCCGAAAAACGCTTTTGCGTCCTTGACATGCTGCTTTTTCTCAACATCCGAATAGGCTTTCAGGGAAAACTTCCCGTTGACTTTTTCGCCAGAAGCGGATATACTATCAGTAGAAGGTTTTGGCGCGAATACCTCCGAATGCGTTTCCGCAGAGAAGGAGGCGGCGCTGATTACCTTCTTTTTTTCTATATCCAGCAGGTCGTAGAGATAAGACTTTCCGTCCGCATCATTGCGGATCAGCAGCGTCCCACCGTATACGGTATAGTGGTCTACGGTTTTTTTCGCATCCAGAATAGGAACGGCAAATTCCGTATCATACCGATACCAGCCGTTCATGGCGTCTTTGACGTGCTTGGGCTTCACATTTTCCCGCCACTCTCCGTTTTCGGCCAGCAGCAGCATCTCATCCAGATTGGTGGCCGCCTGCATCTTCACTTCACGCATAGCCTTTCGCAATTTCTTTGAGTATTCAGAACTGCGATATTCTCCCGGCAAATCCTTGCCGACATATACAGGCTGTGCGTCCATCAGGATCGTGGAAAACGGATGATCAGTGTTCACCAGCGTTTTCAAATATGCCTCTGCCGCCTTAAAATCCCGCGTATCATTCTGGGTGTCGATAACGGTCATGAGCCGTCCGTCGATGTTCTTGATCTGATACCGTCCCTCACCGTCGCCCTCACGGGCGGCGGTTTTTGTTTTCTGGGCTTGTTTTCCCGCCGCGTCATAGGCTTTCTGCCACAGCGCTACACACTGTTCCAGTTCGGCCATGCTCTTGCCGTAGGCATCCTGTGCGGCCCTGTCCTGCGCCGTCTTGCTGCGGAACAGAGACTTCACCTTTGCGATAAAGGCTTTCAGGGCGTCCAGCAGCTTCTTGGCGGCGCTGCGGTTCTCCTTGGCGAAGTCCTCAAATAGATTGCCGTTTTCCATCATGTCGCGGGTGAAGTCGGCGGCGATCTCGTCCATGGCCTCCTCCTGCGTCAGCTTCACGCCCGCTTCCTCGGCCTTGGCCATATACGCCACCACATACGCCGCCGCGCCCTCCTCGCCGGATTCCCGTGCGCGGTAACTCATGGCATGGTCACGGTAGGCGCGATACTCCTCCGGCGCCAGCTCCTGCATGCGGTGCGTCACCTCGTGGGCCGCCACAAAGCCGAAAGCGTTGTCCGCGTCAGCGGCGATCTGAATGAGGTTGCGGCTGGAAATGTACACGCCGTTGGCCTTGCCGCCGGAGATCGTGTCCACCATCTCGATACGCACGCCCAGATTCTTGCCCAGCGTGTTCAGCAGCGCCGCCGTACCGGCCTGATCCTTGGCCATCTTCCGGGCGTGTTCGTTGTCCACAAGGCCGCTTTCGCTGCCTGTGCTGCTCACGAAGTCCAGCCCCGCCTTTTCCCGGGCAAGACTGGCCGCCGCGTCGGAAAGGCCCGCCTCATAGGCCGCCGTCTGCACGCTCTGGGGCAGTGCGCTGGCCGCCTCGCTCTTCACGTTGGCAGCAGATTCCCGCCGCAGTCCCGCCTGATAGAGAACGGTAAAACCCGCTTGCAGCTTGCCCTTGCTCTCCACGTCGGCGTTCTGCACCTCGGCCCACGCCTTGCCGCCGTTCTCGCCCAGCCCGTTCTGCCACGCCGCAGCCTCCCGGCCTGCGATATAGGCGATCTTCCGCTGGGTCTCGCTGAGATAGCTCAGATCCTCCTGCTGCATCACGGCCTCTTCCTTGGCTCCCGCCTTGCCGTACTCATAGGCGATCCGGTACGCCGAATCATACAGCACCACGTCCTGCCCCTCGGCATAGGTGCTGCGGAACACCTCCGCCTGCGCCCCGTACTTGTCGGAATCCTCTGTCAAGGCCGTGTCCTCCGCGCTTTGCCGGTCATCCAGCTGCACCCCGGCCTCCTGCAAGAACTGGCGATACCGCTCCGCTGTCAGCTCATTGCTGTGCTGCACGGCGGTCTGTACCGCCATGTTGCCGCCGCCCATAATGCCACCGGCCAGCGCACCGGCGCCGAAGTCCAGCGCAATGTCCTTGATCGTCTCGCCCACGACCTTCTGCTGTGCTTCCTGATGGCTCATGCCGCCTGCCATGTAGGCATTGATCCGCTGCTCCACGTCGGCCATGTCACCGTTGATCACCTTATCCCACCACAAATTGGCAAGGTCGGTGAACATCTCCTCGCTGCCCTCGATACCGCCCTGAATGGCGGCATTTTTCAGCATTCCGGCCAGCTTCTGCTTTGCCGTGCCCGTGGGCAGCTTCATGTGGATCAGGCTTTCCAGACTTACCTTCTCAAAGAAGCTTTCCATCACGCCCGCCGCCACACCGGTGACAATGGCGTGGCTGTCGTCCAGTCCGCGATCCTTTGCCGCCACCATCGCGTCGGTGGCCGCCGCGCCGCCCAGCGTGGCCGAAGCGGCAGCAGGCGGAACGCCCAGCGCCGCCAGCGCCGCCGTGGCCGCGCTGTCCAGCATGGACGTACCCACACCATATGCAAACGCCGCCGCATCGCCGTGGTCATACTGGAGGTTTTTCGTCACCTCGCCCCGCACACCGCTGGCGTAGGCATAGGGCAGCATGGCCGGGGAATGGTAGTCCGCCGGGGTATCGGGATTCCGAAGCTTTTCCACCGCCGTGTATACCGTGCCAATGCCGCTCAGAAGGTTGGCAGGGACGGACAGCAACGTGCCGCCAATAGGCGACTTCTCGCCCTCATTCCGCGCCATCTCCTGTACCTTGGCGTACCGCTCCGCATTCTTCTCCCGCTTGGGAATATTGCGCTGATAGTTCACCAGCTGGGAAAGCTCGTCCTCCGAGAGACCGGACGCCAACAGTGTCTCCCGCGCAGCAACCTTTCGGTCATAGTCAGCCTGCGCCGCGGCGGCCGGAACACCCTCTGTGTTTGCCAGCACCTCCAGCGCGGCAGTCTGCTCCTCCGTCAGCTTGTCCAGCGCCTCGCGGCCCTTCACGTCGTATTGCAGGCTCTCCGCCTTGTTCAGATCGGCCTTCATGGCGGCATACTGCCGCTCCGCCTCCGTCGTCCGGTTGGCGTCATAGCCGCCGAAAGCATGGATGTTATAGGGCGCTTTCTCCTCCTGCGCCTTTTTTCCGGCCTTTTCCACCTCGGTGCGGTACTTGTCCAGTTCCAGCCCCAAAAGCCGCTGGTACTCCTGCTCAGACAACTCCTGCTGCGCCTTTTCGTCCGCCAGCTCCTTGGCGGTTTTCTGCCGATCTCCGGCAAAGGAGAATCCCCCCAGAAACGTACCGTAGGGAGAGACTACCTGTCTCTCCCGTTTTTTCGCTGCCGTGGTCGTGGTCGCCGGTGCTGTCACGGTCTGTCTGGCGGCAGTCTGCGTCTGTCCCAGCCGGATATCACCGGACAAGCCGGAATCCTCCATTTTCTTCATGAAGCTGTCCCGCCAGTCACCGTACTGCTCCGGTTCTTTTCTATAAAAAACCTGCACATCGTCCGTGCTGCGGATGTCGTTCTCAAGGCCCGCTGCCTGCATTTTCTTCTTGTAAATATCCTGCCAACCCATGGGCCGTCCTCCTTACTTACCGGGGTTTTTCAGCGCATATACCAAATCACTGTACTGTTTTTTGGTGATATTGCCATTTTCATACATAGACTCCAGCGCCATAAGCTGTCCCTGCGTCGAGGCGCTGGACGCCGAAGCCAGCCGCAGCGCCGTAGACGAAGTATATTTCTCCGCGTCCTGCTGCTTCCCGCTGCTCTTGCCGCCGCTGGAACTCCCTCCGCCGCTGCTCTTTGCCGCCGCAGCCGCCTGCGCCTGTGCCTGCTGCCATGCAAATTGCTCACGGGAAAGTGCCATCTGCTCGTTGAACTGCCGGACGGATTCCTCATACTGTCTGCGCCACTGCTCGTCCGCAATGCCGTTGCGGTAGTCGGTGTAGGCGAAGTCTCTGGCGTCGCCCCACATACCGTAATCCAGATTCCGTTCCGAATCATACCGGCCCGACAGGAAATTCCGCTCCGTCTGCCAGTCGCCGACTTTATCCCGATACTGGCCGTATTCCTGCTGGTACTGATCCGCCAGCAGGCTGTACTGGGTCTTGAGGTCGTCGCCCTCCATCTGATACCGGCTCAGTGCCAGCTGATAAAGCTCCGGCACCACATCGTTCAGATTCTGCAAATAGGCATCGTACTGCTGCTGTCCCACCGCCTGGCTGTAGGTGCTGCCGTAGCCGCCGGTCAGCGCCGCCGCCTGCCCCATGGTGTCCTGCATGGCCTGCTTGCCCTGCTGCACATACTTGTCCTTGTACTGCTGGTAAAGCGCGTCGCCGTTCAGATCATAGCTGAACTTCTTCCGCTTTCTGATGGCGTCCAGCGCCTCCTGCATCTGCTGGCCATACTGTCCGCCTGTCCAGTCTCCCGGCTTCTGGCTCTCCAGCTGCGCAAGCCGCTCCGCCAGCTTCTTGACCCGGTCGCTCTCCTGATAATTTTTATAAGAAAATGCCATACTGTCGTTTCCTCCTTATGTTGTCTCCGGCCTTGCGATACGTTTCCACATGTGTACCACCAGATACGGCGGCATGTTGTTGTGGCTCCCTCCGCCGCCCGCCGCGCTGATGCTCAGGCTGTGGCTGTGGCTGCCGTCTGTGCTGGTGTAGAAGGTGTAGTGGCTGTCGGACGCGCCCTTGCCCTCTGCCGTCTGGCTGTTGCCGCCGCTCTGGTTTCCGGAAAAGCTGTGGCTATGTTCACCGCCGGACTCGATGCTGCCGCCGTGGGTGTGGCTGGGCATCTGGCTGGCGGTCAGTATCACGGAAGCTTCGCCACCTGTGGCTCCCACTGCGTACAGGCCTTCGCTGCTGGCCAGCAGGAATTTTCCCGCGATCCGCTCCCAGTACGTCCCCGGAAACAGCGTCTCCGGGTTCGCGTTCTCCGTCACGGACATGTAGATACTGCCCACCGGATAGATGGCGTCAATGGTCAGCACACTGGGCAGCAGCGGCGTCACCACGCTCTTGATGATGTCCGCCAGCGCCTTGTCGCCCACTTTCAGCGCCCCGGCGATGCTCACATCCCCGGCAAACTCCGCGTCCCACTCGCAGTGCAGGCAGTCCGTCTGCGCGTAGCTGCCGAAGGACGCGCCTTTACCGCCACCTTTCAGGTGGAATGTCACCGACTTGGTGGGCACCGCCCTGGTATACGTGACGCTGTTGCCCACCTTGTCCGTGGCCGTCAGGCGCACCGTGTAGCTCTGCATGGTGGAGATGTCGGCGCTCCCCGTCACCATGCCCGTCACGCCGCTTTGCAGCGCCACCTCCGCACCGTAGTCCGCCGCGTTCAACGCCTTATAGGCCGCCGTCAGCGTCACGGTGTTCTCCCCGTTCAGCCCGGTGCAGCCCGCCGTGGCCCTGGCCGCGATATGTACGCCGTCATCCGCCGCCAGCAGCGCGTCGTCGCAGCGGTAGACGCTGGCCTCCGTGATGGTAGGCGGCGCATAGGCCAGCGCCTCCACCTCCACCGTCTCCGTGGTGGTGTTGCCCCGGCTGTCCGTCACCATGCACCGCACCGTGGCCGCCGTGCCGGTCAGCGCCTTTGTGGTAGCGGTGTTGTCCACCGCCGCCACTGTCTCCCCCTCGTACTGCACCGAGAAGCCCACAATGGTGGCATTGAAGTTCCCGCTGGCCTTGCTGGGGTCAAAGGTGATCTTCACCTTGGAATATCCCACCACCCAGGCATTGATGCCGGGAATCAGGCTGTTGTCCCGCTCTGCGCTGATCCACCCATCCGTCACCGTGGGGGCCGCCCCATCCGGAGGATACAGCGTCAGCCGCGCCGTGGCCGTTCCCTTGTTGGTGCTGCCGTAGTAGGTGATGCAGGTGATGGTGCAGGCCGCGCCGCTGGTGGTCACCTTGTCGATCAGGCTGGTGGGCGGCGTCCACTCGCAGCTGGCCCCCACCCCAGTGGCGATGGTGCCGGTCTCCCCGCCCACCGTGTACGTCACCTTGTGGGTATAGCGGCTGTCGCCCCGGTTGGTGTAGATGGTCACCTTCTCCCCCAGCTTTGCCCCGTTCTTGCTCAGTGTCGGGGTAGACGCTCCCGCCGTAGGCCCTGTGGTGCCGCCTCCGCCGCTGCTACCGCTGGAATAGGAACCGATGCTGGTGGTATACGTCAGCGTCTTGCCGCCGCGGGGCGCGTTGGTGCCCAGGGTAATGGAAATGCTGACGCTGCTGGCGGTGGTACTGCCGGCCACATAGAAACTGGCGCTGTACGCGCCGCTGTTCCAGCGATCCGGCGAATTCTCCTTCAGCCGCTTCTTCGTCCCGTTTACCGTCACGTCGATATAATAGCCGAAGTAACTGCCGCCGCTGCATCCGCCCAGTGACACCGTCACATAACCGGAATATGACGTGCTGCCCGAACTTACGCGGTAGATGTTATCGGAGATGTTGACCGTAAGTGTCGGCCCGCTTCCCCAGCTGTAGCTGCTCATGAATTACCTCCTGTCCAACGGAACGAAAGCCCGTTGCCGTCGTCTATCACCCAGTTGGGAAACGTCACCGTCCCCGTGTGGATGCCTGTCACATACAGCGCATCGTTGGCGAAATACGCCACCTCGCCGCCGTTCACGTAGAAGGACAGCTTCTTCGTCGTCCAGATGCTCATATTCTGGCTCCGGTCGATCTCCTCGTACTCCTTGCCGCCTACCGTCTCCTTCACGCCGGTCACCTGAATGTCCTGGCCGATGGCGATACCGATAATGGGCGTCAGCCCCTCATAGCCCACCACGCCCTGGCGGATGTAGCCATTGGTGGCAGCAATGAAGTTGTTCACGATCTCGCTGCGTGTGCTGATCTCCTGCTCCAGTCCCGCCGCTGTGGCCGTGATGGTGTTCTCCATGTTCTCCTGGAAGGTGCCGAAGTCCGAAATGGCCACATATTCGCTCCGCAGCGTCTGCTCCACCTTCTCGATGGTCTGGCGCACTTCGTTGGCGTTCTTGATGATGAGGGATTTCAAATCCGCCTGGGTCTGCTGCATCTCCTCCCGGGTGGCCCCGCCCAGGGCCGCCGCCGTCTCCTGGGAAAAATTCTCCGCCGTCAGGTTGTTCAGGCTGCTGTTCAGCGTGTCCACCAGCCGGTAGAGATACCGCCGCACGTCCTGTAGCTGCTGGGCCTTGTCCCCCTGCAGCATGGGTGGAGAGGGAATCACTACCATCCGACATCACTCCCCAGCTCCAGAATCTTGGCAATGGAGAACACCCGCACAACACCCTTGCCCTCCAACCGCAGCTTCATGTGGTCGCACCGCCGGGGGATCACCGGCACCGTAAACGTCCCCGTCCCTCTCCGGCGCACCGTCCCGGCATGCTCCCACCTGCCATCTGAATCATACTGGCAGTAGAGCCGCAGCTCTCCGCCGTTCTCGACCTGCAGCCGGATGTTGTACCGGCTCAGATACTTCTTGTCCGGGTACTCATACCCGATCACGCCGCTCTCCGCCATCCACTCCAGATCCGTCTCCGGCGTTCCCTGAGTCCCCAGCACACACATGAGCTTCTTCGTGTCCGCGTCGATGTAGTAGAGGTCGTCGTTCATGGCGGCAAAGCACATGGCGTGGGTGTTGTCCTCCCGGTGCCACATGCCCTTCCCCGCGTCGTAGCAGAACAGGTGCCATGCCCCGCCGCTGTCCTTCATGGACAGGTAGTACTTCCCGTTGAAGCTGCCGCCCACGGCCCCGGAATACCGCTCCTCGCCCAGTGCCGCTCCCATCGAGGTGGGGAAGCTCCCGTCATAGGCGCACACGTCCGTCCGGGACTTGTAGAACAGCACCTCGTTCACCACGCACAGGCTGCGGAAGCTGCCTCTCTGCACACCCCGGCCCACCGTCTCCGTCACCTGGTGGGCGCCCACGGCGCTGATGGCCACCCGGTGGATCACATTCTCCTTGAAGAACGTAGGATAGCCCAGGTAGTTGGCGCACCCCGTCCACGCCCCATCTGAACCCACAGAAGCGGCCCAGGCGTCCGTGGAGATACCGGCGTATACCCGCCAGTTGCGGAAGTCGCCCAGCTTGCAGCAGTACAGCTCGTTCACGGCCTTGCCGTCCACCATGCCGTACTTGCAGCCCCAGATACGGTTCTGGGCCTCGCACACATAGTCCATGTCCGGCACCGCCCGCTTTACCGTCACGGTGCCCTCCGTCTGCTCATAGGTCAGGTCGATCAGGCCCACCACCACGATGTAGTCCTCATCCTTGGCATAGATGATCTTCGTGCCGTTCAGCTCCTCAAATTGGGCCTGCACCACGTCGCTGTCGCCGCCATAGGCCGCGCCGCTGATCTCCACGCCGTCCCCCTCCTGGAAGGGCTTGCCGATGCCCACCGCCTGGATCTTGGTGTACACCGTCGCCACGCCGATCCACATCTCGCTGCTCTCGCTCCACATCATCAGGCTGTGGGGCGTCTGCGTGGTGTCGATCCAGTATTCGCCGCCCTTGGGCTCCTCCGGCTTGGTGGCGGACACCTTGCTCAGGGGGCTGCCGTCCGCGCCGCACAGAAGATACGTCACCGTGCCGCTGCTCTCGTAGCTCGCTTCCAGACTGCCGAAGTCCGTCAGGTCTTTTGTGTTCAGATACTTCTTATCCGGCCAGATCAGCAGGTACGCGCCCATGCTCACCAGCTGCTTTTCGCCCTCCGTCAGCGTCAGGCCCACAATCTCTGCCCCGTTGTAGTAGAGCTTCCCGCCGTCCGCCCACGCCATAGCGTCCTTGGCCAAAATCCCCTGGGGCGTCTCCATCTGCCGTACCACGCCGCGCCTTGCGCGGCTCTGCAGCAGCGGATAGCCGTCCGAGGACATATTCTTCATGTCATAAAAGGCATTGGCCGCAATGCTCCTGTTGTGGTCATAGCCTGCAAAGGTCGAGATCATCTCCCGGCTCTGCCCCTGTTCTGTCAGTGTGGGAAACTGCATTGCCGCCCCTCCTTACCAGTATTTCACGCTTGCGCCCACGCTCTCGTGGGTGCGGTTGTACCAGTTGCGATACTCCCCATACGCCGTCATAAACAGCGTGATGGAGTTGTTGTACTTGCCCAACTCCCCGTTCAGCCGATCCACCTGGGCCGCCAGATACAGGGGGTACATCCTGTCATAGGGTGTCGGCGCCGTCAGCTGGGCTTCCACGTCGTCCCCCAGCACAGGGATTTCCGCCGTCTCGCCGCCCCGGTAACACCGCACGATCTCCCTTGTCACCATAGCCTCCAGCTCGTTCAGCCAGCCGATCTTATCCTCCTGGGTGAACACATTGGGCTTTTCTCTGTCCAGCGCCTCCAGCGCCTGCATGATGGTCATGCCCCATCCCTCCTTTTGAAGAAAGGGGGCACACCGGCCCCCTTGTTTTCTCACATATCGCCGCCCTGCATGCTCCGGCGGATGGCCTCCTGCTGATAGCGGTATGCCTCCCGCTTCTGCTTTTCGCTCAGGCGCAGCACCCCTGCCACGCACTCCGGCACTTCCACTTCCTCACCTCTGCGGATCAGGAAGCTTCTGCCGTTCACGGCCACATACTGCTCCGTGTCGCCGTTTTCCAGCAGCGGCAGCAGTACCTTCACCATCTTCTCCTTCTTGGGCTTTTCCGCCTTCTTGGGAGGCTCCGGCGTGGTCTGAGGGGTGTCCTGCGCGGTCTGTGCAGTCTGGGCGGTGTTCAGGTTTTCATTATCCATGTCGTTATCCTTTCTTCTGCGGCGGGGGAGCGTATCCCCCGCCGCGCAGTATGTCAGTTGGCGTCCACGGTGCCGCTCCACTCAGCGGAAACGGATTCGATACGCACCATATTCTGCTCCAGCAGAATCTTGGCGGTAAGGATGCCCTTCCAGCCTACGGTGGAGCGCTGGTTCAGGGGATCTTCACCGGCGCCGAGAGGCTTGACGATGGTCTGGAGGCCGCCGCCCGTCACCTCGGTCACACCGTAGGCATTCTTGCCCAGCACCAGCGTGGAGAACACGCCGTAGTAGGTGGCGGGATCACTGCCGCTGCCCGCGGACTTCTGGGGACAGTCGCTGTCCTTCCATACCTTGGCCTCGGTGGATTCCACGAAGCGCACACCGGCCACCTTGCCGATCTCGCCGGTAAACAGGTTCTCCGGCTGGGCATACTTGTGGGCGTCGATCCACTCAGGGTCACGCTGCAGGTCGTAGGCCACATAGGGGTGGATGATCGCCACATAGTCGCCGTTGAAGGTCGGCACGTTGTTCTTCTTCAGGGTGGCAACGGCCTTCTGGATCATCTTCACGGTCAGCTGGCTGGTGGTGTTCATGTTCTTGCGCTGCGTCACGGCGGTCTCGGTGCCGCTGGCCACGGTGGGGCAGAACAGCACGTTGTTGCCGGCAGACAGCTGATTGCGCACCACGGTATCCATGGTCACGCCCGCCTGTGCGCCCAGCAGCTGGGTGGCCTCCACGATCACATTGTCAATGGCGGTCAGATCCAGCACGTCGGACACGCGCACGAAGTAGCCGTACTGCGCCACGGTGGCGGTCAGGCTGGTCACGTCCAGCGCGCCGCCGTTGGGGGTCACACCTTCCGTCAGGGCGGTCAGCGCCTTGGGCAGCTGGTTGAACTTGCGGAACTCAATGGTCTTACCGCTGCCCTTGGGGATGTCGCGCTTCTGGCCGAACTGGCTATGCACCAGATTGGGGCCTGCCTCACGCAGCAGCACCTTGTCATAGAAGGTTTTCATTTCCGCCGACAGGTTGTTGCCGGTGGAGTTGGAGCCGGTGGTGTTGGTCACATCAGCAAACAGCTGCATGTCCAGCGCCATCATAAAAAAGTTTTTAACGGTTTTCATAAATCTCCCTTCCGGAGAGGTCAGAAGCAGATCTTCTCGCCCCTCCTTGCACGTTGGATGAGATCATCCATATCCTTGTCGGAGAGCTTCGACACGTCGCTCTTCATGGTCACACCGGCGCCCGCACCGTTTTCCGTGGGGCGCTGGCCCTGTGCCTGGATCTTGGCCGCCAGCTTCCGCTCCGTCTCCTGAGCGGTGTACTGCATGGCCTGGGGGATCAGCTGGTCGTGGTACAGGCCCCAATAAGCGCCCTCCACGCTGGCCCCGTTCATCAACGCATTGAAGAACTGCGGGTTCCCCAGCTCCTTCTCCAGATCCAGTCCCGGATACTTCTGCGCGATGGCCTGCGCCTCCTGCGACCATTTGGCGATGTTCTGCTCCATCCGCTGGCGGCTCTCCCGTTCGGCCAGCTGCTCCTTCAGCTGCTGGTTCTCCCGCTCCGTCTTGCGGATGGCTTTCACCTGATCCACGCTGATGCCCAGACGCTCCGCCTCCTCCTGATAGAAGGCGTTGTCCTCCTCGATGGCAGCAGACAGCGCCTTGATATCGGCAGCGTCCACGCCATAGCGCTGGGACAGCATCTGCATCACCGGCTGCATGGCGCGGAATTTCTCCGCGTCAGCACTGGGGCCTTTCAGGCGCCGCGTCACCGTGTCCTGTACCCGCTTGGCATACACGTCCTTGAACTCGCCCTTGATGAGCGCGTCAAATTCCTTGCCAAGATCTCTTGCAGGCTCTGCCTGCTGCTGCGCCCCGGCGTCGGGTGCGTTCTGTTCAGCCTGCTGGCCAGTACCAGCCGCCGCGCCCGTGGTGCCCGCTGCTGTGCCGCCGTCCCCCTCTGCGAACAGCTGGAGGCCGAGCCAACGGTACATATTTTTCATGATATCCTCCTGCCCGTAGGTGGGCGAAACCGTAATCTGCCCGTCAGGTGGGCGAATCCTATCATTAAGGCTCACGCCTGAATGTCACATACTCCGGATAATGGTGCGCCAGCAGCGCAAATCCCGTCGCCACCGTCCGCAGCGCCACAGCCGCCTCCCCCGCCGCGTCCTGCCGGGGGCACAGCGTCACCGTGGCGTCCCCCTTGCCGATGTCCACGCGGGGCCTTTTGCGGAGCTTGCCCTGCTCATAGAGGTCAAGGGCCGTCTGCGCCACTGTATAGCACAGGATGGTGGCCGCCGCGCATACCACGTCATGCCCCACGTCGGCCTGTCCCGCGTGGCCGGTCATCCGCAGCACATAGGTGCCGCCGCACCGTGAAAATTCTACCCGCACCATGGCTTACACCGGCGCGGCACGGTCTGCCGCTTCCTTTCTGGCGTTGGCGGTCACGCTGCTCTCGCCGCCGCTGTTGCCGGTATCGGGAACGCTTCCCGGCATGGGCTGCTGCGTACCCTGCGCACCGCCCAGCAGCTGCATGGCGTAGTTGGTGCCCAGCTTCATATCCACCAGCTGGGCCATAGCCACCGCCTGCTGCTGGGCCATCATCAGACGCTGATACAGCGTTCCGTTGGCGCTGATGCGCTGCATGATCTGCTCCTTGCCGTCAAAGTCCATCATCTCCAGACACGCCAGCGCCTGATCGGTCATTTGGGGATTGAAGAACCCCGCCCCGAAGAATTGCAGCGCCAGCTCATTCTGGGATAGCTTGCTGTAGGGGCTGGCCTTTTCCGCCGTGATCTCAATGTCGAACACCGGCAGCCGGTAGCCCATGTCCACGCCCATCTCCATGCCCTGATACACAGGCTTGATTCCGGCGTTGGTGTAGCTGACGAAATCCTCCCGACCGTTCTCGCCCAGAATACGGAACTGACGGGGCAGGTCATAGAACTGGCGGATCAGCTCCACCACCAGCTCCACTACCTCACGGAAGGCACGGTAGGCCGCCTTGTTGCCGTCCCGGCTCAGCTTGCTGCCCGCCTCCTGCATGGCCGCAATGGCGCTGGCCGCCGTCACGCCGGAGGTAGAGCCGCCGGTGGACACGTCCCGGTTGCCGGTGGTCTCCTTCAGCTCGTCCACCTTTCTGTCCAGCACGTTCAGATAGATGCTGTTGAGCACCTTGCCCACCACCGGCAGGATGCTGTCCTGCCCCAGATTGCCGTCGGTATGCACGAAATCCTTCGTCATGTCGGCGTACTCCTGCTCGTTCACAGAGCCGTCGGAGCGGACGAAGTACCGGGGCTTGGCATTGGACAGCATGTTCTGCATCACCGCCTGATCCCCGCGGTCGATGTACTCCTGGGCACCCTTGCCAATGTCGATATAGCCAAAGCCGCAGGGCGTCCCCTTCACACGGAACATGGGGTCAAACACGAAGGGATATTTCCCGTGGTCATACCAGCCCTCGCCGTTCTCGTTCTCCGTGGCGTACAGCACCGTATCCCCCACGAATTTGCAGTAGTGCAGCACTGTCTTTTTGTCCTGCTTCTTCTTGTAATACCTTCTTTCTTGTGAACATTGAAAACTGCATATCCGGCGACTGATAACGTCAGCCAACGGGCCCCTGACGAAGGGGAACAGCGATGCGGCGGGTGCGCCAAGACCCACCTGTGCGGAAAACTCCGCATAAAAGACGGCCTACTAAGGTGGCCGAGCGATACCCACCCAGCCCAAAGCAGCTTTGGCAAGCTGTCTCGCAATGACACCGTTGACCTGTACTCACTGTCCAGCCACAGACTCAAGCAATGGGGGCAGCTCGGAGAGATCCTCGGAGGGGTGAGATTCCCGGAGGGTGGTGCCAGCCACTGGTCAGTTTAGCCGCCCACGATCCGGGGAGTAGTGTCGAATAGGATCATTAGTAAGTAAGAACACAAATGCGGCGGGAGCCGAGCCATGCCATGGGAAAGCAATATTCTTCCAATCAATGGACGGCTCCCGTCTTTTTGATGATAGAAATGTGAGGACAAAACTTGTCCTTAGATTCCTATCATCTGCAATTTTGAAAAGTGACGACAATTTCGACAAAATTATATTGAAAAGTTGCTCCTTGCGGTGTATTATCTTCTTGAAAAGTCATTACAAGGAGGAGCGACGATGCTGTTTCGGAAAATCGAATCTCTTATTGAAGACCATCTGCAAAGCGATTCAAAGAAAATCCTTCTGATAGACGGTGCGCGTCAGGTCGGAAAAACCTATATCATCCGACATGTGGGACATAAATTGTTTGAAAACTTCATCGAGATCAATATGGTGGAGGACTCCATCGGCCCTCGGCTATTCGCCGAAACGAAAACCGTCGAAGACTTCTACCTACAAGTCAGTATGCTGGAAGGCAGCAAGATGAAGCAGAAAGACAACACACTGATTTTTATCGACGAGATCCAGGCATATCCTCATCTGCTGACGCTGCTGAAATTCCTATCCCAAGATGATCGCTTTACCTATATTGCCAGTGGCTCCCTGTTGGGCGTGACACTGTCACAGACCACATCGATCCCCATGGGCAGCATCCGTAAAGTTCGGATGTTCCCTCTGGACTTTGAGGAATTTCTCTATGCCAACGGGCTGAACGAGTTTGCCATCTCTGCCGTGCGGAAGAAATTCGAGCGACTGGAGGCACTGGATGAGCCGACCCACAACAAAATGATGGACTACTTTCGGAAGTATCTGCTGGTCGGCGGTCTACCGGATGCAGTCAATTCCTATCTGGAAAACCACAATATTCAGCTCGTCCGTGAGATCCAACAGGAGATTCACGATTATTATGCCGCCGATGCATCCAAGTATGACGAGGAGCTGAAGCTGAAGATCCGCCGTATCTATGACCTGATCCCCTCCAGCATGGAGAATAAGAAAAAGCGTGTCGTAGCACAGAGCATAGAAGATAAGAAGGGGAAGACCTTCGCAGATTATCAAGACGAGTTCGAGTATCTGATTAGCGCGGGTATTGCCCTCAATGTTCAGGCTATCTCTAACCCAGTATTCCCACTGGTCGAGTCCACAGGGAAAAATCTGCTGAAGCTATACCTGAATGATGTGGGCATCCTGACCGGCATCCTTTATGGCAATAACATCCGAGCAGTGCTGGACGATGAAGCCAGCATCAATCTTGGCTCCGTCTATGAAAGCGTCGTAGCCAGCGAGCTTATCGCGCATGGTTACGAACTGTTCTATTATGATAATCGCCATAAAGGTGAGGTGGATTACCTCATCGACGATTATGCCACCTTATCCGCCGTCCCCATTGAAGTAAAGTCCGGTAAGGACTACACCATCCACAGTGCGCTGAATAACTTCGGGAAGAATGAAGACTACCATATCCAGAAAGCCTTCGTTGTGTCCAATGAACGAACGGTCTCCACGAAGGGGAAAATCATCTATATCCCCATCTACTATATCATGTTCTTCCAGCACGGTCTGGAGGACAGCGAGGCAATGCAATTTTAAGTTAGGCAATAATGCCTTGATATATTAGAGGGACACTGTGGCCGGCATTTAATATCAAAGCAACCAAACAACTAAAGACAGTGGGCTATATTGTAGCCCGCTGTCTTTTTCTCGACCTATTCCAATGACACAAAATAACTACGACCAAGGAGGTAGCACCGTGCTGTCAAACAAGAACACCAAGAACGCCAATTTTCTCTTTATTGTTGATATGCTGAAGGATCTCCTTGCGCAGGAGTTGATCACAGAAAAGGAATATGCCAGGGCGAAAAAATATTATATGAAGCTTACCGGCGCAGATATCGTATTAGCCCACTGAAAATTGTGCATAAGGTCAATTCTGCGCTGTTCCAATTGTTTTGGTAGACAATATGAAATGACCCCTTCGCTTGTAAAGCGTGGATTTACCTGTCATACTTAAAGTGCAAACAAAAAGCACACAGGAATCACCACATACAAGAGGAGGAGTCATCATGACAAGTATAATCTATGTAGGAATGGATGTCCATACCACAAATTACACGCTTTGCTGCTACAGCATGGAAGACGACCGCTTTTTTGTCGAAGTTCAGGTCGAGCCGGACGCGAAAAATATTCTGAAATACCTTGCTCGCATTGAAAAGCAGCAGAGTCGGGATTGCCGCATTGTCTGCGGTTACGAGGCGGGATGTCTCGGTTATTCATTGTATCATCAATTGCACGCTCACGGTATTGACTGCGTGATTCTTGCGCCGACCACGATGATGACAAAGCCAGGCAAGCGCATCAAGACAGAACGCAGAGATGCCCGCCTGATCAGCAAGTGCCTTGCTTTCCATACTTACAGCCCTGTATATATTCCGACGGAAGTGGACGACGCAGTGAAAGAGTATATCCGTATGCGCGATGACGCCAACAGCGCATTGACTCGCGTCAAGCAACAGATCATTGCATTTTGTATCCGACACGGCAAGATTCACGATGGTAAGAGTTATTGGACAAACAAGCATTTGGAGTGGATCTCAAGTTTAGATCTCGGCAACAAGATTCTGTCCGAAGTGTTGCAGGAGTACCTAATCCGTTACTACCAGCTGCGGGAGCAGGTGGATGTGTATGATATGCGCATCAACGAACTTGCACAGGCAGAGCCTTACCGGCAAAAGGTGGAGAAGCTGGGCTGCTTTCGCGGTATCGCCGCGCATACGGCATTGTCTTTCTGTGTTGAGGTAGGAGACTTCCGGCGGTTTGCGACTGCGCAGCAGTTTGCGTCCTATCTTGGACTGGTGCCGGGAGAATGCTCCAGTGGTGATAAGCAGCAATATACCGGTATTACAAAAGCCGGCAATTCACATCTTCGCAAACTACTTGTAGAAACGGCTCAGGTATTTGGTCGGAGCGCAACAAAAAGCAGAAAATCAGTAGCGCTCAAGGAACGACAGGCAAGGTGCGATTCATTGACTGTTGCCTATGCGGATAAGGCAAACGCACGGCTAAAGAAAAAATACTTTAAAATTGCAATGCGATCAAAGGTAAACATTGCAAAGACTGCTGTGGCAAGAGAAATGGCTTGTTTTATCTGGGGGATGATGACAGATAACATTTCTTGTGCATGATTCCTTGATAGAGCGTATTGCGTAAAAATCCGTGCGTCAAGGATGCTTTGCACCGCTGCGCGGCTTCGTCCTTGACCCACATATTCTTACGCAATGTATTATATTCAAGGAATCCATATACATCTGTGCTGCCAAACGGCATCTGGAAGGGGCTAAGCGGTTTATGAAGGTTCAGCAATCTACGAAATAGCTATGGCGGCGCCCTTGCGGCGATCCACGAGGATAGACGGTAGTGCTGGCGGAGAACCATTGTCCTGTGGTAACCAATCCACGTATAACAGAGTGGCCAATGCCGGAAATCTGCATCGTCTTAGCCCTTTTCAGATGCCGTTTGGTATTCTGCACAATTTGACAGGTAAAAGTTCGTTGACTTTTTCGATTGAAAAATGTCATTTCATAACAGCTATTCACTCCGAAATATGGTAATTGTTCGTGTTGCAAAGAAGGAGGTGGACCACCATGATTTATGTAATGTCTGATATCCATGGACAAAAGCGGCGCTTTGATTCCGTCATGAAGCAAATCAACCTGCAGCCGGATGACACTCTTTATATCCTTGGGGATGTGATAGACAGAAACCCAGATGGCATCAAAATCCTTCGCCAGATTATGGCGATGCCAAATGCTAAGATGCTTCTGGGTAACCACGAATTAATGATGATGAATGCTCTCTACTACCTACCCCCAGAGGATGAGGAGTGGCCTGAAAACTACTATGAGCGTAAACAGTCTCTGTGGTATAGAAATGGAGGCGAGATAACACATAATTATCTGAAGCACATAAAGAAAACCGTTCGTCAGGAAATATTTGAGTATCTGGAGAAGTTGCCTTTAAACATAGAACTTACTCTGAACAATAGGCAGTTCATTCTGACCCACGCAGCGCCTGTCGAGCTGTATGAGACCTACGGCCGCAAATATGAGTGTGAGCGAGACTTCGCTGTCTGGATGAGATTTGACAGTTTCCCTGTTCTGGAGGACTGTACTGTCATCTTCGGACACACGCCAACTTTCCGCTTCCAGTATGATAATCCAATGGCAATATGGGATGTAAAGAGCTGGATTGGAATCGACTGCGGCTGTATGCTCCCCGAAAAGGGTGACCCCTGGTCAGGAGCACTTGGGAGGCTGTCGTGTCTCCGACTGGATGATATGCAGGTCTTTTACTCCGAGGAACCTCAATACGACAATCTTAAAGAATCGGAGGAACAGCATAATGGATGATGGCAAAGTTACGATTACCATAGAAATCGATGCAGAACTGCTGGCGCAGGTAACCGCGGCGCTAAAGCCTTATGGCCTCACGCCGGAAGAAGCCGCGATGCAGTTCTTCGGATACTGTGCTGACCCAAAGACACAGGATCATGCGATTAAACTTCTCAAAATATGGAAAGAAGAACAAGAACTTTTGGAGAGGAATGGTGCCAATGCTAAGTAGAGAAGGATTCTGCAAAGCGCTCCGGATGATAAGAGATCAAGAGTCCATTGATGAGCAGTTTAGTAAAGCGCTCAATCTGGTTGGCGATGGTCACTTTGTATTCGGTACCGAAAACAAGTATCTTCTGGCTCTTAGAGATGTTTTGAAAGAAGCGGTCAATGACCAATACGACTACATCGATTGGTGGCTGTATGAAGCAGCCGATGACTTTGAGGTATGGGAAACGGATTGCACCATGAAGTATTGTCTCAAAGAGCCAGAAGCTCTGTATGATTTCATAACCGGTACGCTAAAGCCTGCCCCTGTATCTTCCGGAGAAAGCACATCACAGCAGGAACAAGGGGATGTCAAAATGAAAGGACTGCCGCCACTATCCGAAATGGAACGCATCGAGCAAACACTGCTCGTCGAAAAGCTGGATGAAATTCTGGAACGCGTTGACAAAGAGGACATCGGCTTCGTAATAACAGAAAACGGTCTACCAGATATGGTCCTTATACCATTTCGCTGGTTTGCCGAGAACTTTCCAGATGAAGTGCCTGACGGCCTATGAACGGCCGGTTTTAACTCGAGATAGACTCTACCTTCGAGGAGCCGAAAAAAGATGGATGAGAAGTATAATAGAATACCCGTCAGTGTCATCCATTTTGATAAGGATGGCACAGTCACAGATGTAGAAGATTACAACCTCGATAAAATCGAGCCTGCTTTGTGGTCACTCAAAGGCCTGGCCGCAGCACTGCTCCCTGTCATTCGCGAGTTCTATATGCGCGAAGAAAATATTCGAGCATTTGAGGCGTGGCTGAAAGAGGAGGAAAGTGATCCTCAAAAGCACAGCAAGCGAAAATGAGCGCAAAGACGAAAATTGAAAATTTGAGGCTGTATCTATTTTGGTCACTCTTAAAACCCCATCGATTCTTCTCTATCACGGGAAATTGAAAGCAAAAAATATGGCTGAAACAGCTCAAAGCCGCTTCAGCTCTCGATTTTTCCTATTTTCAGCATGTATCTAAATTGGTCACGCATGACACCGAAAACCCTGTAACCACAACGGTTACAGAGGTTTTTCATATTCGCTTTTTAGCGTGCCAAAATTGTCCTTTCCCGCTCGAAAGTCCGCTCATTCTTGACAAAGAGAACCGTCCACTTTATAATAAGCCTCACGTTGTTGAAGCCCAAACTACGAGTGTTAGGAGGCGGACATGGCAAAGATCGTAAAGGGAATCGCCGCTTTCTCTCTGGCGGCGACGGTCATTCTGGCCATTTCATATAAAGTGACATCCAGCGGAATATTACTTCCCCTTGCCATTACCAGCGGAACCATCGCCTACCATTTTGTTATGCGGCTGATGGTGGGACTGGCGTTTCACGCTACGATGCGGAACAAAGCGGATTACCGGAAACGATGGTATCAGGTAAGCAAGCGGGAAATGGCGGTATACGAAAAGCTGAAGGTGAAGCAATGGAAGCGCAGAATGCCCACCTACGATCCCGCGCTGTTCGATCCGCGGCTGCATACATGGGAGGAGATCGTACAGGCTATGTGTCAGGCGGAGCTTGTCCACGAGACGATCGCCGTGCTGAGCTTTCTGCCGATTTTGGCAGGTATCTGGTTCGGCGAGTATCCGGTGTTTATCGTGACGTCCGTTTTGTCCGCCGCGTGCGACATGGTTTTCGTCATCATGCAACGCTATAACCGGCAGCGGGTCACGAAGCTGCTGAATCGGAAAAGTGTGAGATAATAAATGGCAAAAGGAGTGACACGTAATGTGTTGCTCCTTTCTATTATGTATCCCATGCCGCCGCAGACCTTTACCCGTCTCTCTCCTTTTGATAAAATCATAAAAATTTTGAAAATAATGTAATATTTGCACCAAAAAAGGTAGTTATATAGGCAAAGGAAGAAAGGAGGGCACACCGCCATATGGATGACAAGCAAATTATCCGTCTGTTTTTTGAGCGCTCAGAGCAGGCCATCACCGAACTGTCCCAGAAATACGGAGCGCTATATCTCCAGCTTGCCGACAACATTCTGAACGATCATCAGGACGCGGAGGAATGCGTGAATGACGCCTATCTCGGCGCATGGAACAGCATTCCTCCCCAAACCCCCGACCCGCTGAGAGCCTATATCTGCCGCATCGTTCGCAACCACTCTCTGAAGAAGCTCCGAGCCAACACCGCATTAAAGCGGGGCAGCCAATTTGAGGTGTCCCTATCCGAATTGGAGGACTGCATCTCCGGCAGTTCTTTGGATGAGCAGCTCGCCGTAAGCGAATTGACCGCGCAGATCAACGCATTTCTTTCTGCTTTACCAAGGGACGACAGAGTCATGTTTGTAAAGCGCTACTGGTTCTCGGAATCGTTATCCGAGATCGCGGACACATTTGCCATCACCGAGAACAACGCATCTGTCCGGCTCAGCAGAATCCGGGGAAAACTACATCAACATCTGAAGGAGGCAGCGCTATGATGGATCACAAAATCGATAAGCTGATTTCCGCCATCGGAGACATGAATACGGCGTATCTGGAAGAAGCCATTGCTTTTGACGGCGCAAAAGTGGGCCAACAGAAAGCTGTACGCTCCAAAAAATTATCCGCCGCGCTGGTGGCGGCACTGGTCATACTGGGCCTGTCCGTGACAGCCTTTGCCATCAGCAGGATCCCACTGTCGTGGCGTGACATTTTCTCCACCAGCCAGACTGTCATCGGCGACGAGGACGAGGAACCGGTAGTCTCCCAGCAGGCCGCGGCTACAGAGGAGCTGCAAATCAAGCTGGAGAAAGTGATTTCCGACGAGCGAACCTTGTATATTCTCTACTCCGTGAAGGCCAATGATGGCGCGGTTCTTGATCCCAAGGGTCAATTCGCCGAGCTCGACCTGTATTTTCCCGGCCAGATGATGTCCGGCGCCTACGTGTCGTACTTTCTGGAGCGGAGGGACGGCGTGCCGGAGAACGAACTGGAGGGCGTCGTATTGGCTGACTGGCAGCCGAGCAACAGTGTCAACGGCCTTGTGATAGGCTTCTCCGACTGGCAGGAGAAGCCGCTTGATAGCGAGAGCTTTACCACCGTGCTGTCGGGACACTGGCAGGTCACGCTGGACGAAACCCCCATCACCATCGAGAGCGAGGTGCTGGCGGAGAATGTTCCCCTGGCCTACGGAGGTGAGACGCTTCAGGTAAAAAAGGTCGCGTGCTCCAAGCTGTCCATGGCAGTCTATTTTGACAGCTATGTGGATTCCACCGCCGATAACTGGACATTGGAAATATTTGACGCAAACGGCGATCTTATTCCCAGCTGGTGGGGCTTTATCGCAGCGCAGACCGATGACAGCTGCATGTTCTTGACACGGTTCGACGAGCCCATCGAGCCGGAGACCATCCGCAAGCTGACGTTCAATGGCGAGACCGTGTTCGAGAGATAGCACCGGAGCGACCACCGATAAAAAACCGTCTCAAGCGGTGCGCTTGAGACGGTTTTTTTGCAAAATAAGAAGCATTACGGCACTATGGCGCTTGCCAGAAGGCTGGGCAGAGAGTTTTTCAGAACGCGGGAGAGGTACTCCACCACCTGCTCGGGATCATGTGCCCCCTTGTTGGTAAATTCCCCGATCAGCAAACCGGCGATGGCTTCGGTATAAAAATGAGAGAGAAATTCCTTGAACTGCTCCTCTGCGTGGATCCCCATCTGCCGCTCGGTATCGCAGATGACGCTTTGGGTGATGCCGATGAAATCCGCGTAGAAAAAGCGCTTCATCTCCTCCCGGCCCATACTGTCGTAGGCGCAGCACAGCAGATGCTTGTTGGTCTGCACGTAGTTCAGCACGAACAGCACCGCCTCCCGGTAGTCCGCAAGAAGATCAAACTGCTTGACCACCTCGACGGCTTCCTCCTCCAGCATCCACTTCAGCAGCGCGTAGCTATACCCGCATGGTGCTGACGGTAGACACCGCGTATGAGGGCGACGACACCTTCTCTCTGGTGGAGTCCATCCGGAACACGGCGGAGGAATACTATCCCGGCACGTGGTATCTGGCCGGTGAAGGCGTGTCCACCTACGATTTGATGGACACCGTCACCGCCGACATGGTGAAGGTAAATCTGGTGGCCATCGGCGCGGTGTTTGTGGTGCTGCTGTTCACCATGAAATCGCTGATCGCGCCCATAATTCTGGTGCTGTCCATCGAAACAGCCATCTGGATCAACCTGTCCATCCCCTATTTCAGCGACCAGACGATCTTCTACATCGCCTATCTGATCATCAGCTCCATCCAGCTTGGCGCGACGGTGGACTACGCCATTCTGTTCACCGACCGGTATAAGGAGATGCGCCAGACCTACGAAAAAAAGGAAGCCGTCGTGCAGACCGTTTCCGCTGTGTCCGTCTCCGTGCTGACCTCGGCCAGCGTGATGGCGGTGGTGGGTTTCCTGATGGGCACGCTCTCCACCCACGGTCTGCTCTCGCAGCTAGGCTACTTTTTAGGGAGAGGAACGCTTTGTTCTCTGGCTATCGTGCTGTTCGTGCTGCCGGGGCTGCTGTATCTGTTTGGCAGGTTTATCACCCGGAATAAATCATCCAAGGAGGTTCTTTCTCAATGAAGCATATGCAGAAATTCACCGCAGCGGCGATGGCCGTGCTGCTGCTGGGTTTCACAGTTGTACCGGCCTTTGCTGAGACCGCACCCTCCGCCAAGGAGGAGGTCATCTACGCCATGGCAGACGCCTCCGGCAAGGTGACGGACGCCGAGGCGGTCAACATCTTCGCCGGCGGCGATATCGTGGACTACGGCGATTACTCCGCCGTCAAACCCCTAAACACCAACGACACGATCACCCAGAATGGGGATTAGATCGTCTTTTCCTCCACTGCCGATAAGGTCTACTATCAGGGGACGATGAAGAACGCCGCGCTGCCGTGGAATATCTCCATCCGGTACTATCTGGACGGAAAGGAATACGCCCCGCAGGACGTGGCGGGAAAGAGCGGTGCGCTGGAGATCCGGTTCTCCGTTACGAAAAACGAGAGCTGCGGCGGCAGCTTCTATGACGACTACGCTCTGCAGGCCTCGTTCACGCTGGACACCGAGCGCTGCCAGAACATTGTCAGCAACGGCGCTACCGTTGCCAATGTGGGCAGCGACAAGCAACTGACCTACACCATTCTGCCCGGTAAGGGGATCGACACAGTTATCACCGCCGATGTGACGGACTTCGAGATGGACGCGGCCGCCATCAACGGCGTGCGGCTGAATCTGGACGTCGACGTGGACGACACGGATCTGATGGACAAGGTAGACGAGCTGGTCTCCGCCATCGGTGATCTGGACGACGGCGCCTGGGAGCTGCATGACGGCACCGAGGAGCTGTACGACGCCACCAAGACCCTGAACAGCAAGGTGGGCGACCTGCATTCCGGCGTGGGCGATTTGACAGCGGGTGCCGGTGATCTGTACACCGGACTGACCGACATCACCGCCCAGAACCAGCAGGCCGACCAGCTGTATCTGGGCTATGTGAAATCTCAGGCCGACAGCATTTATCTGGCCTATGTCACCACGCAGGCCGACGCCCTCTATGCACAGGTGGCGGCACAGGCCGTCCGTGAGCAGCTGATCCAGAGCGGATACAGTGAAGCGCAGGCGGACGCTTATCTGCAAACCGCCGACGGGCAGACGCTTGTTGCGCAGACAGTTTCCAATATGACCGAGGAGCAAAAGGCACAGATCCTCAACGCCGCCGTGGCCAAACTGACGGATGAACAGAAGAAGCAAATTCTGCAAGGTGCGGTCGCCTCTCTGACCGAGGAGCAGAAAGCGGAAATATATAACATGGATCGGGCGGAGTATCTGCGGTTCGCCGAGACTGTCCGTGAGCTTTTGAAGGAGGATGACGACCATGAAGAAAGCTGAGTTTCTGAATAAGCTGAACGAAGAACTGGAAAAACGAAATGTCGCCGACGCGCGGACATTCTGGAGGAGTATGAGCAGCACTTTGATTTGAAGCTGGCGGACGGCTTCTTTGAGGAGGAGATTGCCGCGCGGCTGGGCGACCCGGCCATACTGGCGGCACAGTTTGACGAGACGGAGCGCGCACCGCAAAAGGAAAGCGGCAGCAAGCCGCTGACCGTGATCGGCCTTGGGTTTGCCGATGTATTTGCAGGGCTGTTCTTCCTGCTGCTGGCGGGCTTCGGCATCGTGCTGGCCGCCGCAGCGCTGTCCTTCGGGGTGGCTGCGGTCTGCCTGCTGGGCGGGCTGAATATCCACGGACTGCTGCCCGCCATGCCCTACTGGTGCGGCGTGATTCTGGGGTTGAGTCTGTTGGCGCTTACGGCGCTATTCGCGGTAGGCTGCGTCTACTACGGTGCGTTCCTGCGGCAGTTGATCCGCTCCTTCGGGCGCTTCCAGCACAACGCGATGGCCAACGCGTCCGGCTTGGCCGTGCCGCCGCCGCTGCCCATCAGCCCGCAGTTTTCCGCCAAAGCAAAGCGCCGCCTGCGCGTCGCTGATCTCACTGGCGCTGTTCGCCGCCTATTTCGTTCTGTCCTATGTGGTGTGTGCCCTGTCCGCCGGAAGTCTCCAGTTCTGGCATGTATGGGGCTGGTTCGCGAATTGAGGTGACTTCCGTGCTTGGCATGAATGCTGTTGCGCTGGTGTTCTTCGGCTGCATCAATGTGGCGTCCGTGAAGCAGCTGCTCCCGCAAAGCGGGTGGACGATGGCGCTGCCGGTGTATTACATTGCCCTGACGACGTTCGTGCTGCTGAAGATTCGCGGCTTCTTTCGCAAAAATCAAAAACAGTACCGTAAATTCTCCACAAAAGCAACAAGAGGTATGGCCGAAGACCATACCTCTTGTTGTTTTCATTATTATTGTTCGGCGTAGCGGGCCAGGAAGTGGCGGGTACGCTCCTGCTTGGGATTGTCAATGACCTCCCGTGCAGGTCCCTGCTCCACGATGACGCCGCCATCCATGAAGATCACCTGATCGGCCACATCACGGGCAAAGGCCATCTCATGGGTCACGATGATCATGGTGGTATGCTGCTGGGCAAGGCCGCGAATGACCTTCAGCACCTCGCCGGTCAGCTCCGGGTCGAGTGCGGAGGTAGGCTCGTCAAAGCACAGGATATCCGGCTTCATGGCCAGCGCGCGGGCAATGGCCACGCGCTGCTGCTGTCCACCGGACAGCTGGTGGGGATAGTTCTCCATGCGGTCGGCAAGGCCCATCTTCTCCAGCAGCGCCCTGCCGTCAGCCAGAATGGCATCTTCGCTCTCGCCGGTCTTTTCCGTTTTCGCCATCAGCTTACGGGCCAGTGTCACGTTTTCCAGTGCCGTGTACTGAGGGAACAGGTTGAAGCTCTGGAACACCAGACCAAAATGCAGGCGTTTTTTACGAATGTCCGCCTCACGGCGGGTGTCAGGGTCGGCAGCGTCAAACAGCGTCTTGCCCCGAACGGAGATCACGCCCTGATCCGGCGTCTCCAGGAAATTCAGGCACCGCAGCAGCGTGGTTTTGCCGCTGCCGGATGAGCCGATGATGGAGAGGGCCTGTCCCTCCTCCAGCGAAAAACTGATATCCTTCAGCACAGAGGTGTCGCCAAAGTGCTTTTCAATGTGTTGTACGTCCAGAATCGCCATGGTGAAACCTCCTTATCTGAAGTAGCTGAGCTTGCGCTCGATGTAGTTGAACAGCAGCGTCAGAATGCCCACAAAGGCCAGATAGAACACCGCCGTATAGAACAGGGGCCAGATGATACCGGCGGACTTCATATAGGACTCACCGGCCTTGATCAGCTCTGTCACCGCGATGATACGGGCAAGGGATGTATCCTTTACCAGCGTAATGATCTCGTTGGACATAGGGGGCACGATGCGCTTCACCATTTGCAGCAGCGTCACCTTGAAGAAGATCTGGCTCTTGGTCATGCCCAGCACCTGACCGGCCTCCTGCTGCCCCACGGGGACGCCCTCGATGCCGCCCTTGTAGATGACGGCGAAATAGCAGGCGTAGTTGATGACAAAGGCCACCACGCAGGCTGCCATACGGCCATCGGAGAAAAGGGCCCAGATGTTATTATCGAACCACTTGCCGGGGCCATAGAAAATGATGATCAATTGCAGCATCAGGGGCGTGCCGCGAATGATCCACACGATCACGTTGAACAGCCAGCTCACCGGCTTGCACCGGCTGCGCAGAGCAAAGGCGATCAGCAGTCCCAGCGGCAAGGAAAACAGCAGCGTCAGGAAAAACAGCTTCAAAAGCTGCCCCATACCGCTCAGCAGGGAGAGGGTGACGGTCCAGAACATGGTAAAACTCCTTTAATGTATAGTGGGGGTCTATCGTATCTATCGAAAAAGTAACAGGATCAGCCGTATCAAAAGCCGCCCAAAGGCAGAGGACGCGTCACGCCCTCTGCCATGGGAAACTGTATTATAGCACACTTTTTGCCGTCTGGCAACTCACTTGGTGATGACAACCTGCGCGTTCTCGCAGTAAGCGTTGGTGCACTCCATGGCGGCGGTCACACCCTCGGTCAAGGTCATGCCGTTCCACACCACGTCGATGTTCTTGCTGTCCAGCTCGTTGACCTTCATGTCCCAGTCGATGACCACAAACTCAACCTCAACACCCAGTTTCTCGGCTACCAGCTTGGCCATGTCGGCATCAAAGCCGATCCACTCGCCGTTGTCATCCTTGTAATCCATAGGTGCAAACTCGGTGATACCCACCACCAGCTTGCCCTTGCCCTGGATGTAGGCCACATCGCTGTCGGACTCGGAAGCGGTGAACTCAGCAGCGGGCTGCTCCAGCAGAGCCTCCTGTACGCCATAGGTCTTGGCCAGCTCCAGCATGCTGCCATCGGCATAAGCCGCGGACATCACGCTGTTGATGTAGGAGGCCAAATCGCTGCCCTTGCGGCAGCCGGCGCCGTACAGCTCAGAGGTCAGCTTCTGATCGGTGACCTTCAGGTCGGGATAGCTGGTACCCTCGCCCACCATGGCGCCAGCCATCAGCAGGTCGATGATGGCGGCATCGGAGGTGCCGGAGGACACTTCCATCAGCGCGTCAGCCTGGGAGCCCACAGAGGTGATCTTCCAACCCATTTCGTTGGCCACTTCCTCACCGGCGGAGCCGGCTTCCACGGCGTAGGTCACTTCAGCCGGGGTATCGCTGTTGTCGTCGCTTGCATCATTGTTGTTCGCATCGGGGGTCGCCTGATTACCGCAGGCGGCCAGGCTCAGCACCATAACCAGTGCCAGCAGCATTGCCAAAAACTTTTTCATGTTACTTTTCTCCTTTTTCGTTGGCATCCTTTGGGATGCCGTGTGTTGTTTTTAGTATGGTAATACTCTACCACTTTATCACGCTAATGTAAAGTGTCAGTGCTGACAAAAGTCGCCAAAATTTCAAGCCCCGATTGCATAAATCTGACAAAACCGGCGGACACAGACCGTCAATACAGCCCTGCCGCGCCCTCCGTCACGTGCAGCGCCTCGGAAAAACCAGCAGCGTCTCTCCGCATTTTTACCTGCATCTCCCCTTTTCCCTGTTGCGAAAAGCGGCAAAACGCGGTATGATAGACGGGAACATTTCCCCCATCAGGAGGTTTTTATGAAGATCATGGCCATTGATTACGGCGATGCCCACACCGGCGTGGCCATTTCCGACGCCACCGGTACGCTGGCGGGGTTCTCCACCGTCATCGACAGCCGCAAGGCCGACGTGGTGACGGCGGAAATCTGCCGTCTGGTGCAGGAGCACGGCGTGACGGAGCTGGTGCTGGGCTATCCCAAGAACATGGACGGCACGCTGGGGCCCCGCGCCGAGAAATGCGCCGCCTACGCCGATACGCTGCGGGAATCCACGGGACTGAACGTCACGTTGTGGGACGAGCGGCGCAGCACCGTGGAGGCCCACGCCATCCTGTTTCATAACGGCAAAAACGGCAAGCAGCGGAAGAAAACCGTGGACGCAGTAGCGGCTTCGCTGATGCTGGAGGGCTATCTGACCCGGAAACGACTGGAGAAGCAGACATGAGAGTACTGGTGATCGGCGGCGGAGCTGCCGGGATGATGGCGGCGCTGACGGCAGCGGAGAACGGCCACGCCGTGACGCTGCTGGAGCGGCAGGGGCGCGTAGGCCGCAAGCTGATGGCCACCGGAAACGGCCGGTGCAACCTGACCAACCACCACGTCTCCCCCGCCCACTATCACGGCGGCGAGGGGTTTTGCGACCATGCGCTGGCCGCCTTCGACGTGGGAAATACGCTGCTGTACTTTGCCGGACTGGGGCTGCTCACCACGGCTGAGGACAGCGGACGGGTATATCCCTTCAGCAACATGGCCGGCAGCGTGCTGGACGTGCTGCGGTTCGCGCTGGAAGACCACGGAATTGACCTGCATACCGCCTGTCCGGTAACAGGTATCCGCAAAAAAGGCAACATTTTTCTTGTTCGCACCGAATCCGGTGAAGAATTTACCGCCGACCGGGTGATCCTTGCGGCGGGCGGCGCGGCAGGCGGCAAGGTAGGCGGCGTTATGGACGGCTATCAGCTGGCAAAGGGGCTGGGGCATCACCGCACGGCGCTGTATCCCTCGCTGGTGCAGGTCAAGACCGATCCCACCTACCCCCGGGCCTTGAAGGGCGTGAAGGCCGAGACGGGCGTCACCATCCACCGAGGCGGCGAGGTGCTGGCACAGAACCGGGGTGAGGTGCTGTTCACCGAGTACGGCGTCAGCGGTCCGGCTATTTTTGATATCTCCCGTTCCGTCGCCACTGGCGGCGAGGGGCTGACGGTGACGCTGGATCTGCTGCCGGACTGGGAGCAGCAGGAGGTGCTGGACTGGCTGCGGCAGCGGCGCGACAATGCAGGAAGCCGTGAGGCGGGCACGCTGCTGACCGGAGCCCTCCACAGCCGTCTGGGCCAGATGATATGCAAAGCAGCCGGCTTTACCAACCAGAGCGCCGCCAATCTCAGCGACGGCGACCTGCGGCGGATTGCGGCACGGACAAAGGACTTTGCGCTGCCCATCACCGGCGTATGCGGCTTCGATCAGGCACAGGTGACGGCGGGCGGCCTGCGGTGCGACGAGTTTGATCCCCGCACCATGGAAAGCCGTCTCGTGCCGGGTTTTTACGCCTGCGGCGAGGTGCTGGATATTGACGGCGACTGCGGCGGGTATAATCTGCAATGGGCGTGGAGCAGCGGGAGAGCTGCCGGGCTGAGCATTTGATATCTTCCATTAGGAAAGCACAAAAACAGGAGATGCGATGCATCTCCTGTTTTTTTATGTGCTTGTAAGAAACTTACTTCAGCTCGACCTTGCCGCCGACTTCCTCGACCTGCTTCTTCAGAGCCTCGGCGTCGTCCTTGGACAGACCTTCCTTCATGGTGGTGGGAGCGCCCTCGACAGCAGCCTTGGCCTCGGCCAGACCCAGACCCATGACCTCGCGGATGACCTTGATGACCTTGATCTTCTGAGCGGCGTCGAAACCGGTCAGAACCACATCGAACTCGGTCTTCTCCTCAGCAGCGGGAGCAGCAGCGCCAGCAGCGGGAGCGGCCATAGCGGCAGCGGAAACACCGAAAACTTCCTCCAGAGCGTGAACCAGCTCGCTGAGCTCCAGAACAGTCAGACCCTTGATCTCTTCGATCATAGCAGTAACTTTCTCAGACATTGTAATAGCCTCCTGTTGTTAGAATAATGTTTTTGTTAAGTGTAGGGGGATGCTTACTCGGCGGCAGCTTCTTCAGCGGCAGCCTCGGCGGGCGCGCCCTGCTTCTCGGCGATCTGCTTGATGACGCAGGCCAGAGCAGAGATGGGAGCCAGCATGGTGCCGAGCACCTGAGCCTGCAGGACAGGCAGCGCGGGGATGGAAGCCAGAGCATTGACGGTTTCCATGGAAACGACCTTGCCTTCCATGAAGCCGCCCTTGATCTCGAACTTGCCATTGAGCTTCTTTGCGAATTCAGCAATGACGCGGGCGGGAGCCACGGGATCGTTGGCGCAGATGGCCAGAGACGTGGTGCCGTTGAGCTGATCGTCCAGCTCGTTCAGACCGCAGTTGTTGAATGCAAAGCGCAGCAGGGTGTTCTTGATGACGGTGTACTCGATGTCGTTTTCACGGCACTTGGCACGCAGCGCGGTATCCTCTGCCACGGTGATGCCCTTGTAATCCACAAGGACGCCGGCAGCCGCGTTCTGCACCTTCTCGGTCAGAGCCGCCACGATCGCCTGCTTTTCAGACAGTACTTTTGCGTTGGGCATTCTTCTTGTTCACCTCCATGAGATTTTGCGGTACACCCATGTGTACCAAGGGGTCGAGGTGCGTTCTTAGAGAAAAAACCATCCCCATGCCGGAAAGACATGAGGATGGTGTCAGCAATCATATACTATTGCCATCCTCGGCAGGATTTACGGCCATAGGCCACCTGCTGTCTTTGGAACGCATCTTTGATTATACCCATTGCCTGACGGATTGTCAAGCAAAAGATAACAGATTTCTTCCCAAAATATTCTTGGGGAGCAGCCTGGGGTCAAGGGATAGAACCTGACATGCAGGCCGATGAGCAGATTTTTTGCCATGCAAGACAAAGGTTTGCAGGAATACTTTGTGTATTTCAAAAACCTTTAACGCCGCAGGGCGGAACATATGCCAGCGGAGTGCGTGCCGGGGACTATGCCGCCGATCCTCACCAAATTACAGCTGCTTGGCGGCGTTCATCTTCACGCCGGGGCCCATGGTGGAAGCGGCCACGCAGGACTTGATATACTGGCCCTTGGCAGCGGCGGGCTTGGCCTTGATGATGGCGCCGATGAGAGCGGAATAGTTCTCATACAGCTTGTCCGCACCGAAGGAAACCTTGCCGATGGGGCAGTGAATGATGTTGGTCTTGTCCAGACGATACTCGACCTTACCGGCCTTGACTTCCTTGACGGCCTTGGCCACGTCGGGAGTCACAGTACCGGCCTTGGGGGAGGGCATCAGACCCTTGGGGCCCAGGATCTTACCGAGGCGGCCCACAACGCCCATCATGTCGGGAGAAGCGACGACCACATCGAAATCGAACCAGTTTTCCTTCTGGATCTTCTCGACCATATCCATATCGCCAACGTAGTCGGCACCGGCCTCGCGGGCAGCGTCGGCCTTGTCGCCCTTGGCGAACACCAGGACGCGGGCGGTCTTACCGGTGCCGTTAGGCAGCACGATGGCGCCGCGGACCTGCTGGTCAGCGTGACGGGAGTCAACACCCAGCTTCACGTGCAGCTCGACGGTCTCGTCGAACTTGGCGCTGGCGGTCTTGCAGATCAGCTCCAGACCCTCTTTGGGATCATACAGGGCGGCCTTGTCGATCTGCTTGGCGATCTCTTTATATTTCTTACCTCTAAACATCGTTACACCCTCCTTACTCGCCGACGACAACGCCCATGGAACGGGCAGTACCGGCGATCATGCTCATAGCGGCTTCCAGAGAAGCAGCGTTCAGATCGCGCATCTTCATTTCGGCGATCTTCTGGATAGAAGCCTTGGAGATGGTGGCGACCTTTTCCTTGTTGGGGACGCCGGAACCGGACTCGATGTTGCATTCCTTCTTGATCAGGACAGCAGCGGGGGGAGTCTTGGTGATGAAAGAGAAAGAACGGTCGGCATAGACGGTGATGACCACGGGGATGATCAGGCCCATGTCGTTCTTGGTGCGCTCGTTAAATTCCTTGGTAAAAGCGGCAATGTTGATGCCGTGCTGACCCAGAGCGGGGCCAACGGGGGGTGCGGGAGTTGCTTTGCCTGCAGGGATCTGCAGCTTCACATAACCAACGACTTTCTGTGCCATTTTAAGGCACCTCCTTTAATAAAATGTGGTAGCGGCTTACCCGGTGTAAGAACCGCTCTTGGCGAGACGCGTATGTCTTTGCGTCTCTCCCACTTGCGCGAGGACTGCCGCGCGTCAGGACAGGACTTCCACCTGGTCGAGCTCCAGCTCCACCGGCGTCTCTCTGCCAAACATGGAGACCACCACGCGAACCTTGTTCTTCTCGGGGTCGATCTCCTCCACGATACCGGTAAAGCTGGCCAGCGGGCCGTCCGTGATCTTCACGGTCTCGCCCACGTTGTACTTCACCACGATCTCGTGCTTCTCCAGCGACATCTGGCGTACTTCCTCGTCTGTCAGAGGAATGGCCTTGTTGGCCTCGCCCACAAAGCCGGTGACGCCGCGGATGTTGCGGATGATATGCCACGTTTCATCGGTCAGCACCATCTTGATAAGCACGTAACCGGGGAACACCTTGCGTTCCACTTCCTTCATGACGCCCGATTCGGTCACTTCCGTCACGGTCTCCATGGGAATCTCCATGCGCAGAACCATGTCCTCGCAATGGCGGTTGGTCACAGACTTCTCGATAGCGGCCTTGACCGCGTTTTCGTAGCCGGAATAGGTATGGATCACATACCACTTCGCATTGTCAGCCATAGCCCGCTCCTTACGCGAACAAACCGATCAATGTGTTGACTGCCAGAACGGCAACCGCGTCGAAGATCCAGATGAACGCGCCGACGACCAGGGAGCACAGCAACACCGTACCGGTGTTCTTCATGGTCTCCTTGCCGGAGGGCCACACGACCTTCTTCAGCTCGCTTTTCATTTCGCGGAACCAGCGGCCGCGATCCTTGACTTTCTTTTCTTCAGCCATCGTAGTTTCTCCTTCCGATTACTTCGTCTCGGTGTGGACGGTGTGCTTTCTGCAGAAGGGGCAATACTTGTTCAGCTCAAGCTTGTCAGGGGTATTCTTCTTGTTCTTCATCGTGTTGTAGTTTCTCTGCTTGCACTCGTTGCATCTGAGAGTGATTTTCACGCGCATGTAACGGCACCTCCTTATTAGATTAGGTATTCCCCTGTGGGGACACCCGTTTGCCTCCCTGTTGTCGCGGCTGTTCTTTTGCCCGCCCAAAGCGAAAAAGCGTGCAAAAAGAAAGCACCCACTCACAGGTAATGTTCATAATAGCATACTTTTCCGGCGAGGTCAACCTCTTTTTGCGGGATTTTTGAAAGAATTTTCACGGCTTTTGCATGGCGGAATGCCGTTTGCCGCGTGCATCCGCGCTTCTCTTTTCAGGCAATGGAAAAGGCGGCGTGTTCCGCCGCCTTTTCCGTATCATGCGAGCCGATCTGTAAGCCGGGTTCTGTCTTGACAGTCATCTATCTAGGCGTACCGTTGCCGGCACACTCAAGCCACCCCGGGGACGGCCGGGCCAGCCAATGTCCCCATACCGGTGTTGCTCCGGATAGAGTTTACAGCGACGGACGCTTCCACGCCATCGGGTGAGCTCTTACCTTCACCTTTCCACCCTTACCTCATACGAGGCGGTATATCTCTGTTGCACTTTTCCTGAAGTCGCCTTCGGCGGGCGTTACCCGTTATCCTTGCCCTGTGGAGCCCGGACTTTCCTCATCGGCAGGCTTTCGCCTTGCCGCCGCGACTGTCCGATCCACTCGCAGTCTCCATTTTACCCAACCTTGCGGCAAAAGTCAACGAAAATTCCCTGCCGAGCCGACAAACAGCTTCCGCCGCTGCAGGTGTTGCCTTTCTCCCCTGCCCTATGCTATAATTGGAAAACAAATCCAGCTGTATCCGCCCCATTTTCGGGCAGTATACCAATAGAAAGGAATCCCTCTATGAAACGACATTCCAAATTTCCCCCGCAGCCCCGCGATCTGAAAGCGGCTGTCCGCCGCCAGCCCGCCGTGTTCACCGTGTATCTGGTTCTGCGGCTCATTGTGCTGGCCACACTGGTGTCCTCTGTCATCCGCAGTGAGTATGAGAGCGCCTTCATCTGCCTGCTGGTACTGATGCTGTTCATGCTGCCCTTCTTCATCCAGCAGAATTTCGGCATCGAACTGCCCTCCACGTTGGAGATCATTATTCTGCTGTTCATCTTCGCCGCCGAGATACTGGGCGAGCTGGAGTGTTACTTCATCACGTTCCCCTACTGGGACTCCATGCTGCACACCACCACCGGCTTTCTCTGTGCCGCCACAGGCTTCGCGCTGATCGACATTCTCAACCGCAACAGCAGGATCAAGTTCGAGCTCTCCCCTATTTACGTGGCGCTGGCGGCTTTCTGCTTCTCCATGACGGTGGGCGTGCTGTGGGAGTTCTTCGAGTTCGGCATGGATCGTATCTTCCACATGGACATGCAGAAGGACACTGTGGTGAGCTCCATTACCTCCGTCATGCTGGATCCTACCAATAAAAATATTCCCGTCACCATCGACGGTATCACCTCCGTCACCGTCAACGGGCAGGAGCTGGGCTTCGGCGGCTATCTGGATATCGGACTGTACGATACCATGGAGGATCTGTTCGTCAACTTCATCGGCGCGGTGGTGTTCAGCACCATCGGTTATTTCTATATCAAGCACCGCGGCAAGGGAAAGCTGGCCAAGGCGTTTATCCCCACCATAACGGAGGAAAAGCCAGACACAGCAGCAGAGGATATGCCTGAATAAAAATATAGCAAGACCGCCCTTCATGATAACAAAGGGTGGTCTTGCTGTTTAGGAGAGGCGGAGTTACCGCAAAAATCAATGCTCCTCGGTCGGGTTATGGAAGGTATGGCCGGAACGGGAGCGGGAATGGGTAAACAAACCGGGCAGCGCGGCGATCAGGCCGAACGCGGCGGCGGGCAGGATCCAGGACAGGCCCAGATCGTACAGCGGCAGCGCTTCCACGAAGGACAGCGCCACGCCATGGGCATGCAGCGTGCACAGTACGCTGGACAGCAGCGCACCGGCAGCGGCGGCGCGGCTCACACGGTCAGGCGCCTGCGGGATCACCAGTGCGATCAGGATCAGCACCAGCGTGGGAGGATACACCACATCCAGCACCGGCGCAGCGATGGCCACGATACGGTCCAGACCAAGGTTGGACACCACGGCGCTGAACACGCAAATCACAACAACGAATACCTTATAGGACACCTTGCCGCGGCACAGCTCCGCGAAGTAAGCGGCGGCGGAGCTGGTCAGCGCTACGGCGGTGGTCACGCAGGCAAGACCCACTACCACGCCGAACAGCACCATGCCCACCTTGCCCATCAGGCCTTCCACGATAGCCATGGTCAGCTGGGCACGGCCGATCTCCGCGCCGGTGTACTGGGTGGATACGGTAGCGCCCAGATAGGCCAGACCCATATACACTGCCAGCAGCAGAACGCCAGCCAGCAGGGCTGAGCCGCCCACGATGCGCAGCTTGGACTTGCTGCCGGAATAGCCCTTGCTGGCGGCGCTCTGCAGCACGATGATGCCGAAGGGCAGCGCAGCCAGCGCGTCCATGGTCTGATAGCCGGCTTTGATGCCGGTGACGGCTACGTTATTGATCTGGGGCAGTGCGGCGATATCGCCCAAAGGAGTGACGATACCCTTCACGATGATGACAAACAGGCCCACCAGCAGCAGCGGCGTCAGGATCTTGCCCACGATGTCCAACACGGCGGATTCCTTGATGCACAGCGCAAGGATCAGCGCAAAGAAAATAGCGGAGAACAGAATGGGAGACACGCCGGAAATGTTCGGCGCGATGGCCATCTCATAAGTGCTGGCGGAGGTACGGGGAATAGCCACCATGGGGCCGATGCACAGAATGATGGCGCACATCAAAATCTCGGCGGGAACGCGGCCCACACGGTTCAGGACAGCCTCGCTGCTGCCCACCCGCAGCAGGGCAAACAGGCCCACCAGCGCCAGGCCGATATCCGCGATGAAATAGGTGGTGAAGCCGGTCAGCCATTCCGGGCCGGCTTCCAGCCCCAAGTACGGCGGGAACACCACATTGCCCGCGCCGAAAAACATGGAGAACAGTGCGAAACCGATCACGATCACATCTCGTACTGTCGTTTTCTTCTTTTGCATCGTCATACCTTTCTCCTCAGTTACGCTTTCCTTCTTCTTGCGAAATCAACACAGTGCCATGTATTCCGCTCATATAGGGTAACATTTTTTTCATGACTTGAGAATTGAGCGTAATTCATTGGGGCATGAATAAAACTAATGGCACGCAAATGGCACGCAAAATATTGACAAGAAATATCCAAATATCGGCAGATAATTCACAGAAATGTCCTTGAAACCGGGGTTGCGTTGTGCTATATTTATAATTATGATAAAATAATTTTGTACAAATCGCAGAAAGCGAGGTTCCTATGGATGATAGCAAGCTGCGGGCTGTGCTGACCGCCGTGCAATGCGGCAGCTTCGGCAAGGCGGCCGCGCAGTTGGGATATACACAATCCGCCATGACCCATCTGGTCAACAAGCTGGAAGCGGAGCTGGGCTGCACGCTGCTAGTGCGCAGCAGCCACGGCGTCCGCCTGTCGGAAGAGGGCGAGCATCTGCTGCCCTATATCAATCAGGTCATCAGCGCCTGCGACGCCCTGCGCAGCGAGGCGGAGGTGCAGGGCGAGCTGTATGGCCGGGCGCTGACCATCGGCTGCTTTGCCAGCATCGCCCGTGCCCGTCTGCCCGACCTGCTGAGCAAATTCCGCAAGCTGCACCCGGAGATCAAGGTGGACGTGCTGGTGCAGGGAAACGAGCTGGCCGACGCTCTGGAGCAGGATAAAATCCAGCTGGCCATCGTGGACGAGGCCTGCGGTCACCGGTTCCACTGGACGCCGCTGACCGACGCGCCGCTGGTAGCGGTGGTGCCTCCGGATTTTCCATGGCAGGACGAGACCATCTCGCTGGAGCGGCTGCTGCAGGAGACCTTTCTCTCCAGCCCGGAGCAGTATATTGAGCCGCTGCTGCCGCCGGACACGCCCCGCCTGACGGTGACGGCATCGGACGACGGCGCGATTTTGTCCATGGTGGCAGGCGGCCTGGGCGTGTCGGTGCTGTCCGCCTTCTCGCTGGCGGGATACGAGGGCCGGGTGCGGGTCATCCCACTGGATAAACCTGTGTCCCGGCGGCTTGGCGTGGCAGTCAAGACCCTGCCCGCCGCCAATACCGCCGCCCGCGTGTTTCTCTCCTTCCTGAAGCGGCAGTATAACGGCGGCCTGCCGCAGAACGCATAATGTAGAACACCCCCGGCGCAGAGATGGAAAACCCCATCTCCGCGCCGGGGTTTGTGTGTAAAAATCTGTGTTTTGGCTTCAAAAGCAAAAAAGGGGGTGGATGGCCAGCCCATCGAGGTCTGGCCATCCACAGGGACGTGATTCTCGTTAACGCAGCAGTCCACCGGACTGCTGCTCAGCTTCGATGCCGCGAGGCATGCGAAGCTGGGACTCGTTTCAAGTCCCCTATATGGCAGCAAGCAAAAAGAATTCCCTCTCCCAAAAGGAGAGGGAATTCTCAGCCTGTCAAAGAACGCCAGTTCTCGTTATGCGAGAGCTGGCGTTTTAGTCGTATCAAAGAAGAAATAGGGCAGAAAAACAAAGAAATCAGAGCGGCTCCACTTCCAGAGGGCCAGTTTTTTGAGATTCATAGCAGCATATTTAAGCCTCACCCATGCCGAGACACGGGCCAGACCTCGGTGGTGTGTATAGCGCATGGCATGTTTTTCTTTTGCATCCGCAAAA
>OLXB01000190.1_pt1 | contig 41879 bp, 43 predicted proteins | sample 1673681 | NCBI WGS metagenome assembly OLXB01 (sample SAMEA103958121, study PRJEB25191) | human gut metagenome
CCCCCGATCTCGGCGGCTATGCCGCCGTAGCTGCCACCTCCCTCGTCAGAGGGAGGCAAAAAACCGTCCCGATGGATCGGGACGGTTTTCACAATGTATGATGTTATTTTATCCCTTGACGCTGCCGTCCGCGTTGAACACAGGCAGCTTGCCCAGGAACATAATGTCCTTGCGGTCTGCCGCACCGCCCTCGGCCAGCACGGCGATCTTGGCCACCACCTCGCCGCCGGCCTTATGCACCAGCGCTTCCATGGCCTTCAGGCTGCCGCCGGTGGAGATCACGTCGTCCATGATGACGATCTTCTTCCCCTTGATCAGCGCCGCGTCGTCGCTGCCCAGATACAGCATCTGCTGGGCCAGCGTGGTGATGGACTGGTCGGCCACAGAGATGGGGTCGGGCATGTAGACCTTGGGGCCCTTGCGGGCGATGAAGTACTTTTTCGCGCCGCTCTGGCGGGCCATCTCGTGGATGAGGGGGATGGACTTGGCCTCGGCGGTAAAGAGGTAATCGTATTCAATGCCCTCCAGCTTCTTGAGCATGGCGGCAGCGGCGGCCTCGGTCACTTCCGCGTCGCCGAAGCAGATGAACGCGCCGATATAAAGATCGTCATTCACCTTGCAGATGGGAAGCTCACGCTTCAACCCGGCAATGGTCATGGTATATGTCATTATCATAATCTCCTTTTTCCTGAATCGATCGCTTTCGACTTCCAGCCAACAGTCTCATTATAAGGTATTGACAAAAAATGTCAAGATGCCATAAGTAAAAACCGCCCCCTCTCCGTTAAAAATACTGCCTCCGTATTGCACTTTAAATGATGAAACGACATTTTGCACAAATTTTCCTCTTGAATTTTTACTATCGCTTACCGGAGAATTCGTCCGTTTCCTCTTGAGAAATCCCCGAATCCGTGTTATCATCAAAGGCGATGGAATAGGGTCCGTCAAACGTTCCCCAAAAAACTGAGGAATAAAATTTGAGGAGGCAAATTATTATGAATGCTTATCTGGCAAGCGTGCTGGAAAACGTCAAGACCAAGCACGGCAATGAGCCCGAATTCGTCCAGACCGTTGAGGAAGTTTTGTCCTCTCTGGAGCCTGTGATCGAGAAGCACCCCGAGTATGAGAAGGTCGATCTGCTGGGTCGTATGGTCGAGCCCGAGCGTATGTTCACCTTCCGCGTTGTGTGGTGCGACGATAATGGTCAGTGGCACACCAACCGCGGCTGGCGCTGCCAGTTCAACGGCGCGATCGGTCCCTACAAGGGCGGCCTGCGCTTCCAGAAGAACGTGTATGAGGGCATCATCAAGTTCCTGGGCTTCGAGCAGACCTTCAAGAACAGCCTGACCGGCCTGCCCATCGGCGGCGCCAAGGGCGGTTCCGACTTCGATCCCGCCGGCAAGTCCGACGCCGAGGTCATGCGTTTCTGCCAGAGCTTCATGACCGCTCTGTATCGTTACATCGGGCCCGACATCGACGTTCCCGCCGGTGACATGGGCGTGGGTGGCCGCGAGATCGGCTACCTGTATGGCCAGTACCGCCGCCTGAAGGGCGTGTGGGAGAACGGCGTTCTGACCGGTAAGGGTCTGAGCTACGGCGGCTCCCTGATCCGTCCCGAGGCTACTGGCTACGGCGCTATGTACTATCTGCAGGAAGTGCTGAAGCACGAGAATGACACCATCGAGGGCAAGCGCATCGCCATCTCCGGTTACGGCAACGTGGGCTGGGGCATCATGAAGAAGGCCTCTCAGCTGGGTGCCAAGGTCACTTACTTCGCCGGCCCCGATGGTTACGTTCACGATCCCGACGGCGTTATCACCGACGAGAAGCTGAACTTCATCCTCGAGATGCGCGCCAAGGATCCTATGCACTGCAAGCCTTATGCTGACAAGTTCGGCTGCGAGTTCGTCGCCGGTGAGAAGTGCTGGGGCGTCAAGGATGTCGACGTGTACATGCCCGCCGCCATGCAGAACGACGTTAAGATGGAGTCCGCTGAGAAGATCGCTGCTTCCGGCGTGAAGTACTACATCGAGGTCGCCAATATGCCCACCACCAACGAGGCTCTGAACTATCTGCGTCAGCAGAAGGGCATCATCGTGGCTCCCTCCAAGGCTGTTAACGCCGGCGGCGTGGGCGTCTCCGCTCTGGAAATGTCCCAGAACTCCGAGCGTCTGGTCTGGACTGCCGACGAGGTCGACCATCAGCTGCACAAGATGATGGAGAACATCCACAAGGTGTCCGCCGAGGCCGCCGAGGAGTACGGTCTGGGTTACGATCTGGTTGCCGGTGCCAACATCGCTGGCTTCAAGAAGGTCGCCGAGGCTATGATGGAGCAGGGCTGCTTCTAAGCCGAACGCCATCATCTGTACCAAAGTACATAAAAAGTCCCGAGGCTCTGCCTCGGGACTTTTTTACTCTACTTGCGCAAAAGGGCAATCGCCCTTTTGCGCAAAATAAGGTTCACTCCGACCCGTATCTTTCGCATGCGAATTCTGCGAAGCTTTTTATTGCATGGGTCTGCATCTATATGGTACAATAAAGGCGATTTATGTACCCTATAACGCCCTTTATTGTACCTATTATTCTATCATTTTTGCAGGAGGACGCCGCTATGAAAGACATCCGCCGCGTTGCCATCGCCGGTGCCGGCACCATGGGTTACTCGCTGGCCCAGGCATTTTCCGCCGCCGGATACCCGGTGAAACTCTATGACCTGTTCCCCGCCGCGCTGGACAAGGCGCGGGACATGATCGCCCTGAACCAGCAGACCGAGGTGACCAGCGGCAAGCTGACGGCGGAGCAGTCCGCCGCCCTGATTGGGCGTATCTCCCTCACCTCACAGCTGGAGGATCTGGCAAACACCGATTTTCTGGTGGAGGCCATTCTGGAAAAGCTGGAGGTCAAGCACGATTTCTACCGCCAGCTGTGCGCCGTTGTGGCGGAGGACGCCATACTGTGCAGCAATACCTCCGGATTGAGCATCACCAAAATAGCCGAGGCCGTCACCCATCCGGAGCGGTTCGCCGGAATGCACTGGATGAATCCACCCCATATTATTCCCCTCATTGAAATCGTGGAGGGCGAAAAAACCGCGCCGGAGACAGCGGAATGCGTCCGTCAGGTGGCGCTGGGCATGAAGAAAAAGCCCGTTATCGTCAAGGACGCACCCAGCTTCGTGCTGAACCGCTTGCAGCAGGCCATTCTGCGGGAGTCCCTCCACATCGTGCAGCAGGGCATTGCCAGTCCCGAGGCGGTGGACGACGTGATGAAGTACGCGCTGGGTTTCCGGTACGCCTGCTTTGGCCCCTTCGAGACCTGCGATCTGGGCGGGCTGGACATTCACCACAACATCGCCAAGTACACCTTCGCCGACCTGTGCAACGCCACCGAGCCGTTTGGTCTCATCAGCGAGTGCATTGAGCACGACCGGCTGGGCGTGAAGAATGGCGCGGGGTTCTATGACTACTCCGACGGCAAGGACGTGGAGGTGATCCGCCACCGGGATCACATGTTCAATAAGCTGGCGCAATGCTTGTTTGAGGACGAGGAGTAAAGTATAAGAAAAAGGCAGCCCATGGGCTGCCTTTTTCTTATACTTTCAAATATTCACCAATCGCAGTTGTCTGCGCGGGAGATGCCGCCCAGCATACCGCAGGCCAGCGGGATATCGTTGATAAGAATACCATTGATTGACAAGGACAAACACGCCTGACAGCGCGTCTTTCCGGCGCTTTTTGCTCTTTTCGACTTGGCGGGCATCAGCCCGCCTGCATCTCAAACGCCAAAAATCACTCGAAAATACATCGCTGGCAGGTGCAAGACAGTTTTGCCGGAGCAGAAATGTGTCCAGACAAGGAAAGGCCCGCAGAGAATACTTGCCGTATTGTCAAGGGGCTTGACGCAGTATGGGCGCATTTCTGCCCGTCAAAACCGTGTCTGTCCTTGTCGATCAATGGTACTGATCTCCATCTTATTCTCGCCGGTGATCTCCGCCAGCTTATCGGTCAGCGCCGTCATGATGGCGTTTTTCGCCTGCTGGGTACGATCCGGGATAGTCGTCCAGTCGATGCGCACGATGGGCGCGGTCTTGCGTACGTTCTCCGGATCCATCTCGTGAATGTAGACGTATACATTTTTCAAGGGCGTGCTGGTATTGGCGTGAATGGTAGCGGCGGCAAAATCCATCAGATCCTGTTTCCACTCCCTGGTGTGCTTTCCGGTAACGGTAACATGAACATGGGCATGATGGTATCCTCCTGTGTATCGTTTTGCGGCAGCTGTGCCGGTGGTCACGCTTCGATGGCTTCGCGCACCTTTTTGATCTTCTCCGCCAACTCCGCGAAGGCAGTGCAGCTGAGAGATTGTGCCGCGTCGCTCAGTGCGGCGGCGGGGCGGTCGTGTACCTCGATCAGCAGGCCGTCCGCTCCGGCTGCCACGGCAGCCAACGCCAGCGGCGGCACCAGCGCCGCCTCCCCTGCCGCGTGGCTGGGATCCACGATCACCGGCAGGTGGGTCATCCGCTTCAACACCGGGATAACGCTGACGTCCAGCGCCGCCCGGCTGGTCTTGGAAAAGCTGCGGACGCCCCGCTCGCACAGCACCACGTTGGGGTTGCCGCCCGCCAGAATGTACTCCGCCGATTGCAAAAGCTCCTCCACCGTGGCGCCCACGGCTCGCTTCAGCAGCACTGGCTTTGACTGCTGACCCAAGGCACGCAGCAGCTCGTAATTCTGCATGTTCCGCGCGCCCACCTGTAACATGTCCACCTGCTCAAACTGGGGCAGCTGGGCCGCGTCGGTGATCTCCGACACGGTGGGCAATCCCACTTCCCTTCCGGTCTGGGCCAGCAGCTCCAGCGCAGGCGCGCCGAAGCCCTGAAAAGCATAGGGCGATGTGCGGGGCTTGTAAGCACCGCCCCGCAACACCAGCCCGCCGGCAGCCTTCACTGCCCGCGCCACACCCTGCATTTGCAAGGCGGATTCCACGGCACAGGGGCCTGCCATCAGGCAGAAGCCCTTACCGATCTGTGCGTCACCCGCGGACACCACCGTGTCCTCCGGGTGGGTCTGGCGGGACGCCAGACGCCACACCGGCGTCAGCCGTTTGACCTCCGCCACATAGGGCAGCGCCAGCAGGCGCTGCTCGTCCAGCGTCCAGGTCTCCCCCACCAACGTCAGCATGGTTCGTCCGGCGCTGTCGGCGCGGGCTGTGCCGATGCCCTGACGGCTCAGCTGGATCACCAGCGACCGTATCGCCGCTTCCGGCGTGTCTTTTTTTACGAAAATCAGCATAGAAGCCTCCGAAAACCGCCGAAACGGCGGATGTTGTCGTATTGATATAGTATAGCACGTTTGAGGGTGGTTGGCAATATGGGGAAATCGCCTTCCTCCTAATGCGCTACATTAGTTTTCTTAGCGTTTGGCATTATTGACAACGCTAAGAAAACTGCTATAATGGCGCTAAGGAGAAAGGAGAATCAACACTATGTCCGATAACTTCACATTAAGCTGCTGCTCGACGGTAGACGTCCCCTATCAATATCTGGAAAGCCGCCGCATTCCGGTGCTGTTTTACACCTATGTGGTGGAGGATGTAACCTATGTGGACGACATGGGGCGGGATCCTCAGGCGCTGCCCCGGTTTTACGAAATGCTGGCGGCGGGCAAGCTGCCCCAGACCAGCCAAATCAATGTGGCGGAGTATGTGGAATTTTTTGACGGCCTGTTGAAGCAAGGCGGCGACGTGCTGCATCTGGGCTTCACCTCCGGCCAGTCCGGCTCCATCCACAACGCGTTTCTGGCGGCGGAAATGCTGCGGGAGAAGTACCCCCGGCAGAAGCTGCTGGTGGTGGACACCCTGTGCTCGTCCTCCGGCTATGGACTGCTGGTGGACACGGTGGCGGACATGCGGGACGCCGGCGCCACCATTGACGAGGCGTACCAGTGGGCCATGGACAACCGCAACAAGGTGCATCACCAGTTTTTCTCCACCGACATGACCCAGTTCCGGCGCACCGGCCGGGTGTCCGGCGCGGCGGCGGCCATCGCCACGGTGCTGAACATCTGCCCGCTGATGCGGCTGGACAACAAGGGCGCCATCAAGGCCTACGACAAGGTGCGGGGCAAGCACAAGGCCATTGAGGCCACGGTGAACGCCATGGCAGAGCACGCGCAGGGCGGCACGGAATATGACCAGCGGTGCTGGATCTGCCACTCCCAGTGTCCCGAGCTGGCGCGGCAGCTGGCCGACGCGCTGGGCGAGCGGTTCCCCCATGTGAAGGGCCGCATCCGCATCTGCGATATCGGCACCATCATCGGCAGCCACGCAGGCCCCGGCACGGTGGCGGTGTTCTTCTACGGCGATGAACGGCCGGAAATGACGTAATTGCTTGCATTCGATACGGATTGCCACGCCAGTGTACGCACTGGCTCGCAATGACAAAACGGCGGGTGGGGTAGAACCCCGCCCCTACGCAGCGTTTGTTGTAACCGGTGCAGTTATCGTTAGGGCGGACAGAGTCGTCCGCCCCTACAAAATGTTTGACGAACCCGATGCTGCTTCACCACGCCGCACATTTTTCCCGCCTGATGGCAAAAAAAGAGACGCTCTTAGGCCGGCTCCACATAAGAAAACACACGCCGTAAAAGGCAAATTTTGCACGGATATCTTTGTTGCGCTGACTTGCCATGCGTCAGCATGCCTTCGTCACCGCTCCTTGATCCCGCACAAAATTTGTCCTTTTCCGGTGCGAAGCAGTTTTGCCAATGAATATTTGAGATAAAATCGGCTGCAAAAAGTGCCCTATACTGACGTATAGGACACTTTTTTCGGTCGCATTTTAGCCAAATAGGCGCAGGCAAAACCGTATGTTTTCTTATGCGGAGCCGGCCTTTGAGCGTCTCTTTTTTATGGAATGAGGTTCTAACTTAGAACTCCTTCTTCTTGCCGATGACGACAGCGCCGCCGGCGACGGACAGCAGGCTCATGCCAACATACATGGCAACACCGGCGTCGAAGGTCTTGGCGGAAGGCACCTTGTTGGTGTCGTCAGTCTTGGTGTCATTGTCCTTATCGGTGGTCCAGTAGTAGGCCACGTCGCCCAGGATCACGCCGTCCTCCACGTTCACGAACTTGGCCTTGACCAGCTCATTGGCAAAGGTGGAGCTGTAGGTGTCGGCAGTCTCGGGGGTGCTGTAGGGGAAGTCGGAGCCGTAGAAGGTGCGGTTGCAGAAGTAGCACTTGTACTCGTTGACGTCCTTGACGATCTTGCCGTCGGCGGAGTTCTTGTACTCGACGTTCTTCTTCACCAGAACCATCAGGTGGCCGGAGGGAACGACCTCGGAGTTTCGATCCCAATTGCCATCCTTGCCGAACACGGTAGCGGCGCGAACGGCAACAACATTGTCATAGTCGCCATCGACGGTGACATAAGCGACAGCGTCATCGGCGTCGCTCTTGATCCAGTAATTGCTGTTCTTGACGTCCTTGTAGCAGTCCTTGGGAGCCTTGGCGTTGTTGTCGCCGCAGCCGACATACTTGTGCTCAGCAACAGCATCAGCCTTCAGCGCGTTGACCTTCAGGTCATCCTTCTCGACACGCAGCAGATAGACGATCTTGCCGTCCCGCTGATAGGTGACGATGAAGTTGCTGGCGCTGTCATAGACGTCGGGATCGGCGGTCTCAACGAACCACTCGCCATTGGCCTTGCCCTCATAGTGAGGCAGAACGGTATCGGTCTGTGCGACGGACTTCAGCTCGTCATACTTGGTGTGCTCGCCCTTCTTGGTGACTTCAATGTCATAGCCATCCGCAAAGGCGACGGTGCACAGGCTCAGAGCCATGACAAGGCTGAGAACCAGAGCAACGATCTTTTTCATGTTTGGTTCCTCCAAAAGATAGATTTGCAAAACGTGCGCCTCGTTTTTACAGCCGCAAGTATAGCATAGAATTTTTCGCAGTCAATGCTTTTGGCGGAATTGTTTCCAATGTGTAATCATTTGTAGCAGTTTTGTCTCTGCTATATGGACATATTTTCCAACGCAGCCAAGAAGCGGAAAAGGCAGCGGCATATCATAAGCAAATGTAAACCGTACACAATGCACAGTCTCCCCCATGTCATTCCGAAGCAATGGCAAAAAAATAGACGCTCTTGCGAGCGTCTATTTTTATGAATCAGAATGAGATTCTAAATTAGAACTCCTTCTTCTTGCCGATGACGACAGCGCCGCCAGCGACGGACAGCAGGCTCATGCCAACATACATGGCAACACCAGCGTCGAAGGTCTTGGCAGAGTTGACGCCCTTGTTGTCAGTCTTGGTGCCGTTGGCCTTATCGGTGGTCCAGTAGTAAGCCACATCGCCCAGGATCACGCCGTCGGCAACATTGACAAAGCCGGCGTTGACCAGCTGCTTGGCATACTCGGAGCTGTACACATCAGCGGTCTCGGGGGTGCTGTACTGATAGTTGGAGCCGTAGAAGGTGCGGTTGCAGAAGTAGCACTTGTACTCGTTGACGTCCTTGACGATCTTGCCGTCGGTGGAGGTCTTGTACTCGACGTTCTTCTTCACCAGAACCATCAGGTGGCCAGCGGGAACGACTTCAGCGTCAGCGCCCCAATAGGTGCCGTACTCGCCATCAATGGTGTAATCCTCACCGAACACCAGAGCGCAGTGAGCGAAGATAACATCGTCATACTTGCCGTTCAGGGTGATATAAGCGTGAGAATCATCGGACCAGACGCACTCGCCAGCGTCAGCAGTGCACTTGACCCAATACATGTCATCGTAATCCTTGTAGCAGTTCTTGGGAGCCTTATCGTTCTCATCGCCGCAGCCGACATACTTGTGCTCAGCAACAGCAGTGGACTTCAGAGCGTTGACCTTGGGATCAGTGGAATCGACGCGCAGCAGATAAACGGGCTTGCCGTCCTTCTGATAGGTGACGATGAAGTTCTGGTCATTGTCATAGATGTCATCGTCGGTGGTCTCGACGAACCACTCCGAGTGGGTCTTGCCCTCGTAGTGAGCCAGGACATCGTCCTTCTGCTCGACGAACTTCAGGTCGTCATACTTCTCGTGCTGACCCTTCACAGTGACTTCCAGATCGTAGCCAGCTGCAAAAGCGACGGTGCACAGGCTCAGAGCCATAACCAGGCTCAGAACCAGAGCAACAATCTTCTTCATGTTTGGTTCCTCCATAAAAATTATTTGCAAAAACGTATCTCTCGTTTTTACGGTTACCAATATACCATAATTTTTCCAGCCGTCAAGGGGTTTCAGGTAATTGTTTCCAAACTGTAACTTTTGGTAAAAATTTTGTTACCGGGTGGAGGACAGGGGAGGAGACATAATAAACGCAGCAGATACGGTAAACATTCGTAGGGGCCGACGACTCTGTCGGCCCTGTTAAAAATGGTACAGTCATCGTTAGGGCGGGCAGAGTCGCCCGCCCCTACGAAGATCTAGCGGGGTTTGTTAAGTCTGCAAGGCGGTTTTTACAAATCCACCTTTTCGTACAGCGCTGCGGCCTTACGGAACGTCAGCAGCAGACCCAACCCATATACCACGATGCTGATCGCCAGCGCCGGCAGCAGCCGCGGCTGGGTGGCGGCGTCCAGATCGTCCAGCCAGCCCAGTCCCGGAAAATGGGGCAGCGCCTCGCACACGATCATCAGCAGCGTCACGGGGATCAGCGCCTTGATGAAGGCCACGCCTACCTTATAGCCGCTGCGGTAGAAGGAGGTCAGGAACACGGCATTGAACACCGCGTACAGCAGAAATCCCGCCGCGAACAGCGCCAGATTGGGATCCATGCCCACCAGATTGTCCTTGTCCGGCTGCAAACGCACTGCCAGCAGCGCGCAGGGCCCCAGTACCGCCAGCGACAGCAGCTCCACCAACGCCACCAGCACGCAGCCTGCCTTTACCGTGTCCCGCTTGGGAACCGGCAGAATGGCGGAATAGTAGATATCCTTCTGTTCCCGGACGTTCAGAAACGTGAAGAACAGCCCCAGCATCACATAGAAAAAGATGACGGTATAGGGGTAGTTGGGGATCAGCACCATGACGCCGAACAGGCAGAACACCGGCGTCATGGGGTGGCACACCAGCCGCAGCTGCTTATATAATAGCGCGTTCATCCAGCTCCCTCCTTTCCACGGAAACGATGATATCCTCCAGCGTGGCGCCCCGGTCGGCGTAGGCCGCCATGAACTCCGCCACGGTGGAGCTATGGAAGATCGCGCCGTCCTTGATAAAGGTGATGTGGCTGGCGCACTTCTCCAGATCGGAGGTGATGTGGGTGGAGAACAGGATGCTCCGCTGGCCGTCCGCCACGATGGCCCGGAACAGCTCCACCAGCTCGTCACGGGACACCGGGTCAAGGCCGCTGGTGGGTTCGTCCAGGATCAGCAGCTTTGCGTTGTGGCTCAGCGCCAGCGCCAGCAAATACTTCACCTTCATGCCGCTGGACAGCTGATCCACCCGCTTGCTCTCGTCGATGCCGAACAGCTCCAGATAGTGGCGGTATTTCGTCTCGTCCCAGTTGCGGTAAAACCGCCGGGTCACGTCGGTGATGGTCTTGACCTTCTTCTTGGGGTAGAAGTCGATGCCGCCCAGCACCACGCCAATCTGCTCCTTGAATTTCCGCTCGTGCTGCCGCACGTCCTGCCCGAAAAAGCGGACGTCGCCGCCGTCAGGGTGTACCAGTCCCAGAATGGATTTCAACGTGGTGGATTTGCCCGCGCCGTTGCGGCCGATAAAACCCACCACCGCGCCCTGGGGCACATCGAAGGACACGTCCTTCAGGGTAAAAGCAGGGTAGGTCTTGCGCAGGCCCCGCACCTCCAATGCGTTCATTCCTCGTCCTCCCCGTCCTCCGGCATGCCGTCGAACACCTGCCGCAGCATGGGGTGCAGCTTCTCCGGCGTCTGCAGGGCGATGCCCCGTTTCTTGTCCGCCAGCAGCACCAGCATATCGCCCGGCTCGATGCCGAACATCTCGCGGGCCTCCTTGGGGATCACGATCTGTCCCTTTGGCCCCACCCGCACCGAACTCATGTAGTGCCGGTCGTCCCGTCGTGTGCTTTTCATGATAGTCCTCCGTTTCAAAAGTATAACTTTTCTTACTTTGGTGACATTGTAGCACAGAGAGGGAGCAATGTCAAGAGTAGGGGCGGGGTAGAACCCCGCCCTACGGCTTATCAAATTTTGCCGGTTATCATTCGTGGGGCTTTGTCTCCTGATAGAACATGTTCCAGTCCACCTGATAGACCCGCAGGGCCTCCGGCGTGTGGCAGACCATCCGCAGGGTCATGCCGGGGTGCTCCCGGTCGAAGGTCACCAGCTCCCGCAGGGCGATATGAGCTGCCTGTGGTAGAGGATAGCCGTAGACGCCCGTGGAGAGGGAGGGAAAGTCCACGCTGCGGCAGCCGGTCTCCCACGCCAGCGCCAGACAGGAGCGGTAGCAGGAGGTCAGCAGCGCCGCTTCGCCGTATTGGCCTCCGCGCCAGATGGGGCCGGGGGTGTGGATCACGTACCGGCAGGGCAGGTCAAAGGCGGGTGTGAGCTTGGCCTGCCCAGTCTCGCAGCCGTTCAGGGCGCGGCAGGCCTCCGGAAGACGCGGCCCGGCGGCCCGATGGATGGCGCCGTCCACGCCGCTGCCGCCCAGAAGGGAGCAGTTGGCGGCGTTGACAATGGCGTCCGCATGGGAAAGGGTGATATCCCCTAAAACGACAGAAACAGACATAAAATGCACCTCACTTAACAAAAACGTAACATAAGTGTGAACAAAAGCTGAATTTTTCATCCGCTTGGCATCGGATATATTTACAGAAAACGGAAACCATGCTACAATAAACCAAGGAAGATGAACAGAGGAAGGAGCGCGAGCATGCTAAGAAAATATGTCCCCGTCTACGAAGGCAACCTGCGCAAGCACACCCTGTCGGTGCCCCGGTGCATCAGCGAATGCAGCGGCATCCGGGTGTTCGGCCGCCGCATCAAGTCGCTGGTGTTCTCCACGGACGTGGCCATCATCAAGAATATCAACGCCGATGCGGTGATCGCCGTGTACCCCTTTACGCCACAGCCCAGCATCACGCAGGCTATTATCGGCATCTCGGAGGTGCCGGTGTTCTGCGGCGTGGGCGGCGGACTGACCAACGGCGTCCGCAGCGCCAGCATGGCGGCCTATGTGGAGCATCAGGGCGCTTACGGCGTGGTGTGCAACAGCAAGATTGGGCTGGACACCATCCGCGCCATCAAGGAGGCGGTGGAGATCCCGGTGGTGTACACGGTGATCTCGGAGAAGATGGATATCGAGCCGTATCTGGCGGCAGGCGTGGACTTCGTGAATGTGTCCGGCGCGGCACGGACGCCGGAGATCGTGGCGGCGCTGCGGGCCAAGTACCCGGAGCTGCCCATCATCGCCACCGGCGGCCCTACGGACGAGAGCATTACCGCCACCATCCGGGCGGGCGCTAACGCCATCACCTACACGCCGCCCAGCAGCGCGGAGCTGTTTGCCAAGACCATGGCGGACAACCGCAGTGAGCTGGAATGATACATATATAATAACATACCGCAGGGCTGACCGTGTGTCAACCCTGCGGTTTTGATGATCCGTAGGGGCGACCCTTGCGGTCGCCCGTGCGGTTTATGTGCTGATGTGACGTGGGCGGCCGCAAGGGCCGCCCTTACAAAAGTGCATCGCGTCGATTACATCTCCAAATACGCCTTGCACTTGGCGTTGGCGGCTTCGGCTACGCGGCCTTCATCCACGGTAGCCAGATGGCCTTCCCGAACAGTGACGCGGCCATGCACCACCGTGTAATCCACCGCTCCGCGGACGCCTACTGTGCCCAGCACGGACTTGGCATCGAAGCAGGAGCCTACCAGCTCCAGACGGCGGCTGTCGATCAGGAACAGGTCGGCGCACTTGCCCACCGCCAGCTGGCCGATATCGTCACGGCCCAGCAGACGGGCGCTGCCCCGTGTAGCCATCTTCAGAATGTCGTAGCCGGTGGGAGCGGCCTTGCTGGAATTCAGACGGTGCAGCAGGAAGGCCACACGCAGCTCCTCCATGAGACTGGAGCCGTCGTTGCTGGCGCTGCCGTCCACGGCAAGGCCTACGGGAACGCCCAGCTCCAGCATTTCCGGAATGCGGGCGATGCCGCTGGACAGCTTCATGTTGCTGATGGGGCAGTGGGCCACGCCGGTGCCGGTGTCCGCCAGCAGGCGCAGCTCCTCGTCATTGAAGTGGATGCCGTGGGCAAACCACACGTCGTCGCCGATCCAGCCCAGACGCTGCATATATTCCAAGGGGCGGACGCCCTCACGCTCCAGCATGAAGTTTTCCTCGTCCTTGGTCTCGCACAGGTGGGTGTGAAGCCGGACGTGGTACTGCCGGGCCAGAAGGGCGCTTTGCCGCAGCAGCTCCGCCGACACGGAGAAGGGGGAGCAGGGCGCCAGCGCCACGCGGTGCATAGAGCCGTAGGCGGGATCGTGGTACTTCTCGATGCAGCGGATGGAGTCCGCCATGATCTCGTCCACCGTCTGTACCACGCTGTCCGGCGGCAGGCCTCCGTCCTTGACGCTCAAGTCCATGCTGCCGCGGCTGAGATACATGCGGATGCCCAGCTCCTGGGCCGCCGCCAGCTGTGCGCCCAGCAGGTCGCCGCTGTCGGCGGGGAACACGTAGTGGTGGTCGAAGCAGGTGGTGCAGCCGTGCTTCATCAGCTCACCCATGCCGGTGAGACTGGACAGGCGGATCACGTCCTCATCCAGATTCTTCCAGATTTCGTACAGGGTCTTGAGCCAGTCGAACAGCTCCATGTTCTGCACTTGGGGCAGATTGCGGGAGAACACCTGATACAGGTGGTGGTGGGTGTTGACCAGACCGGGGTAGCACAGCATGCGGCTGGCGTCGATGGTCTCGTCGGCGGTGACAGCCAGCTCGGGGCCGAGGGCCTTGATGAAGCCGTCCTCACAGTAGAGGTCAACGTTGGTCAGCAGACGGTCGTTGTCGTCACAGGTGACAAGCTGGGAGATGTTTTTCAGCAGCAGGGTAGACATATTGCGTCCTCCTTTGGTTAAAATAGGTAGGAAAAAAGAGCAGGCCGCAAAGCGACCTACTCTTTTTCGTATCAGGGTCAGCGTTCCTCGCGGAAGTAGGAGAGACCGAGGGACGCAGGGGGCTGATCCTCCCGCTTCTTACGCAGGGAGACGACAATCAGCACCAGCAGAGTGATGACGTAGGGCAGCATCTTGTACAGCTCCTTGACAGCCATCTGACCGCCGGGGGTGGGCAGATAGATGTTGATGATGTACAGGCCGCCGAACAGGATGGAGGCCAGAATGCTGACATTGGGGCGCCAGATGGTGAAGATGACCAGCGCGATAGCCAGCCAGCCGCGGTCACCGAAGGCGTTGTTGGACCACACGCCGTTGGCGTAGTCCATGACGTAGTACAGGCCGCCCAGACCTGCGATCATGGAGCCGATGCAGGTGGCCAGATACTTGTACTTGGTGACGTTGATACCGGCGGCGTCGGCAGTGGAGGCACTCTCGCCCACGGCGCGCAGGTGCAGGCCGGGACGGGTGTGGTTCAGGAAGTAGGACGCGCCCAACGCGATGATGATGGCCACATAGGCCAGGAAACCGTAGGACAGGAACAGCTGGCCGAACCAGCCGGTGCTGCCGGCGCCGGGCAGAGTGGTCTTGAAGAACAAACTGGTGTTGGACAGGGCAATGGAGGGGACTTCACTGTTGGTCAGCTTGATGAGGGAGCCGCCGAAGAAGTTGCCCACGCCCACACCGAAGGTGGTCATGGCCAGACCGGTCACGTTCTGGTTGGCACGCAGCGTAACGGTCAGGAAGCAGTACAGCAGGCCCATCAGCAGAGAGCCCAGCAGAGAGCAGAGAATGGGGATCATGATGGCAAGGAAGCCGTTCATTTCGGCGGCGGGGACGGACTGCTCATAGAAGAACGAGCCGATGACGCCGCTGATGCCGCCCACATACATGATGCCGGGGATACCAAGGTTCAGGTTGCCGGATTTTTCCGTCAGGATCTCGCCGGTGCTGCCGAACAGCAGGGGAATGCCCTGCATGACCGCACGGGGGAAGAAAGATACAAAATCAAAGCCCATCTGTTACGCCTCCTTCTTGCTGTTCTTACGCAGGGTGACTTTATAGGTGATAAAGAACTCGGTAGCAATAATGAAGAACAGGATGATACCGGTCAGAATATCCGCGAAGGAGTGGTTCAGGCTCAGGGCGCTGGCCACCTCGCTGGCACCGCGATCCATTGTCACCAGCAGCAGGGAAGCGGCGATCATGATGAAGGGGTTGAACTTGGACATCCAGGAGACCATGACGGCGGTGAAGCCGCGGCTGTCCACGATGGTGGTGGTCAGGGTGTGGTCCACGCCGGCGGTCATCATGAAGCCCATCAGGGCGCACAGCGCGCCGGAGAGCACCATGGTGCGGATGATGACGCGATCCACCTTGATACCGGCGTAGCTGGCGGTGCGCTGGCTCTCGCCCACAACGGCGATCTCGTAGCCGTGCTTGCTGTACTGGAGATAGATGTACATCAGGCCGGTCATGATGGCCACGATCAGGATGGGCAGCAGGTAGGCGTTGCCGAGCTCCGGCAGCCAGCCTGCGCGGGTGGACTGGTTGATGATACCGATCTTACCGGCGCCCTTGGGCACCTCCCAGATAATGATGAAGAAGGAGGCCAACTGCATGGCGATGTAGTTCATCATCAGGGTGAACAGGGTCTCGTTGGTGTTCCACTTGGCCTTGAAGAAAGCGGGCAGGAAGCCCCACAGAGCGCCGGCCAGCAGCGCGGCGATCAGGGATACCAGGATCAGCGCGGCGTTGGGCAGCTTGTCGTCCAGCATGATCATGCAGGCGGTGGTGGCCAGGCAGCCGATCAGGGTCTGACCCTCGGCACCGATGTTCCAGAAGCGCATTTTGAAGGCGGGAGTCACGGCCAGAGAGATACCCAGCAGCATCGCCACGTTACGGGCGGTGACGCCGATACGGCGGCTGGTGCCGAAGGCACCCTCCAGAATAGTGCCGTACACGCTGATGGGGTTCTGGCCGGTCAGCAGCGTCGTGACCAGACCGCAGAACACCAGAGCCAGCAGCAGGATACCGCCGCGGATCAGCAGTGCCTTGCCCAGAGGAAGGGCGTCACGCTTGGAAATATGAAAAAGGGATTGTTTACGCATTTTCCTTCGCGCCTCCTTCCACACGGGTCATCAGAGCGCCCACTTCAAGCTTGTTGGTCTTACGGGCGTCCACCACGCCGGACACCTGTCCGCCGCAGAGCACCACGATCCGGTCGCACAGCTCCAGCAGCACGTCCAGATCCTCGCCGACGTAAACGACGGCCACGCCCTTCATCTTCTGCTCGGTCAGCAGATTGTAAATGGTATAGGATGTATTGATATCCAGACCGCGGACAGCGTAGGCGGTCATCAGCACAGAGGGCTGCTGGGCGATCTCACGGCCCACCAGAACCTTCTGCACGTTACCGCCGGACATGCGGCGGACGGGGAAGCTGGTGCTGGGAGTGACGACCTCCAGCTCCTGCCAGATGCGCTGGGCCAGTGCTTCCGGATCCTTGCGGTTCAGGAACGCGCCCTTACCCTTACGCCAGGAGCGCAGCATCATGTTGCCGGTCATACCCATGGAACCCACCAGACCCATGCCCAGACGATCCTCGGGGACAAAGCTCATGGCGATACCGGCCTTGCGGATATCCATGGGATCCTTGCCCACCAGCTCCAGCGATTGGCCATTTTCCTCAGGCGGGAAGAAGGTGACGGAGCCGGACTGGATGGGATACAGGCCCGCGATGGACTCCAGCAGCTCGCGCTGGCCGGAGCCTGCCACGCCTGCCACGCCCAGCACTTCGCCGGCGTTGATGGTAAAGCTGACGTTGTCCAGACGCTTGACGCCCAGCTCGTCAAACACGGTCAGGCCGTCCAGCTTCAGGCGGGGCGTGACGTTGATGGGCTCGGGCCGGTTGATATTCAGGGTGACGCTGTGGCCCACCATCATATCGGTCAGGGACTGCTGGTCGGCATCCTTGGTCTGCACGTCGCCGATATACTCGCCCTTGCGGAGCACGGCCACGCGGTCGGACACGTCCAGCACCTCGTGCAGCTTATGGGTGATGATGATGAGGGACTTGCCGTCGGCCTTCATGTTGCGCATGACGGCAAAGAGCTTGTCCGTCTCCTGCGGGGTCAGCACGGCGGTGGGCTCGTCCAGGATCAGGATATCCGCGCCGCGGTACAGCACCTTGACGATCTCGACAGTCTGCTTCTGGGAAACGGACATGTCGTAGATCTTCATGTCGGGGTCGATGTCAAAGCCGTATCTGTCGCAGATGTCCTTGACCTTTTTGCGGGCATTGTTCAGATCCAGCTTACCCTCGAGACCGAGAATGATATTCTCGGTGGCGGTGAACAGATCGACCAGCTTGAAGTGCTGGTGGATCATGCCGATGCCCAGATCAAATGCATCCTTGGGAGACGCGATGGTGACGGGCTTATCGTGGATGTAGATTTGTCCCTCATCAGGGAAATAAATACCGGAGAGCATATTCATCAGAGTGGTCTTGCCGCTGCCGTTTTCACCCAGCAGAGACAGGATCTCACCCTCGCGCAGTTCCATGTTGATGGCGTTATTGGCCACCACGGAACCAAAGCGCTTGGTGATATTCTCCATTTTGATCGCGCATTTGTTTTCCAAGGCTGTCATCCTTTCTTTCGGCGCAGATGGCTGCAACACCTCGTAGCACGCCGGGGCTAAATTCCATACGCTTTATTCTAGCACAGATATCAGTGGTTGTAAATCAAAATTCGCAAAAAATTTGTCAGGTATACACAAAGAATGTAAGGTTATACAAGAATGTCGAAAATCCTTTGTGAGAATCGTCAAAAGCACTGTGGAAAAAGAAGAAGGTGGGCTGCTTGCGCAGCCCACCTCATTGTGGCTTGGGATGTTGTCCGTTTCGGACGACATTACATAGCGGTATTCAGCAGGTTGATGCCATCGATCTGCAGATCGAAGTAAGGAGCGGAACGCTTCGCGGACTCGGCGAAGTAACCGTTCTCGACGACCTCGGTATCACCGGTGTAAGCCTCGTCGGTATTGACGTCGGCCAGGTAGGAGGTGATGTGACCGTCAGCGTCGACCTTCAGGAAGTCGACCTTGAAGGGGTTCATAGTATCATCAGCCTTGGTGGTGAAGGTGGCGCAGTCGAAGACATGCAGCTCACCGCTCTCCAGCTTGGCAATCGCGGCATCGATAGCTTCCTGAGTGCCGGCAGCGGCAACATCAGTGTTCAGCTCGGTCAGAACCACGGAGCCGGTAGCCAGAGTGCCGGTCCAGTCAGCGTCGATAGCCTTGCCATCGATGACGCACTGGATCGCATACTGATAGTAGGGAGCCCAGTTGATGCGGGAAGAAATGATGTAGGTGTTGGGGCCGGCCTCCTTGGTGGAGCCGTTGTAGGAGACGTTGGGAACCTTGGCGTTCTCGCAAGCGGTGGGAGCGCCCAGGGAGTCAGCGTGCTGGCTGATCAGGTTGCAACCCTTGTCGATCAGCAACTGAGCGCCTTCCTTCTCCAGAGCCTCATCATACCAGCTGCCGGTGAAGGTCACATCCATGGTGACGGTGGGGCAGACGGAGCGGGCGCCCAGGAAGAAAGAGGTGTAACCGGAAACCACTTCGGCGTAGGTGAAAGCGCCAACGTAGCCGATCTTGGCGTTCTCCTTGGTGACCTTGGTGCCGTTGATCTCGGTGCCGTTCTCGATCATCTCATTGAGCTTCATACCGGCAGCGATACCGGCCAGATAGCGGCCCTCATAGATGGAAGCGAAAGCGTTGTGGTAGTTGGCCAGACCCTCGGTATGAGCGCGGGTACCGGTGCTGTGGCAGAACTGGACATCGGGGTTCTCTTTGGCGGCGTCGATCATGTAAGGCTCATGACCGAAGCTGTCGGCGAAGATGATGTTGCAGCCGGCGTCGACCATGTCCATGGCGGCCTCGTAGCACTCCTGACCCTCGGGAACGTTGGTCTTCAGGATGTAGTCATCCTCGGTCAGACCCAGGGCAGCGATGGCTTCCTTGGCGCCGTTGATGAAGTTGAGGTCATAGGTGGAGTTTTCATCGTGCAGAGTGATGAAACCGACCTTCACCTTTTTGCCCTCGGTGTTAGCGTTGTCGCCATTGTCACCGTTGGTGTTGTTGTCACCGCCGCCGCAGGCCACCAGGCTCAGCGCCATGACCAGGGCGAGGATCAACGCAAGGAACTTCTTCATTCTTGTTTTCCTCCTTTAAATATATGACGTGCGGCTGAAGGTAAGGATAATTTGCCGCCCGCCTGAATAACGGATATGATCCGGCATTCACAGGGGTATGAAATTGTTACAAAAGTATTATAAAGGATGTGCCCGCAAATTTCAACTAAAATTCTGCGCTCCTCATACTTTTTTTGATACTTCTACCATTAGAAATATCAATGAAGAAATTGCTGAGATAAGTGAAAACGGTTCCGGAAAGGGTTACTGATGCACCCGAGTGCCGGTCTTGCCCTCAATACCGTCTTTGGCTTTCTCAAGAAGCGTAATGAGGGCGGTGCGGCCGGGCTTGGACTCAGCGAACTTCACGGCGGCCTCTACCTTGGGCAGCATGGAGCCCTTGGCGAACTGGCCCTGGGCGATGTACTCGCGGGCCTGAGCGGGGGTCAGTTCGTCCAGACCCTGCTGGTTGGGCTTGTTGAAGTTGATGGCCACCTTCTCCACGGCGGTGAGGATGATGAGCATATCGGCGTCCAGCTGCTCGGCCAGCAGCTCGGAGGCGAAGTCCTTATCGATAACGGCAGCCGCGCCCTTCAGGTGGTTACGCTCGGTACGGTAGACGGGGATGCCGCCGCCGCCGCAGCAGATGACGATGTTGCCGCTGTCGCTGAGGGCGCGGATGGCGCCCAGCTCCACGATCTGCTGGGGCTTGGGGGAGGCCACATAGCGGCGCCAGCCACGGCCCGCGTCTTCCTTGAACAGGAAGCCGGTCTTGGCGGCCATGACCTTGGCCTCTTCCTCGGACAGGAACTTGCCGATGGGCTTGCTGGGGTCGTTGAAGGCGGGATCGTTGGGATCCACCTCCACCTGCGTGACCATGGTGACCACGGGCTCGTCGATGCCGCGGTTCATCATTTCCTCGTGCAGTGCGTTTTGCAGGTCATAGCCGATGTAGGCCTGACTCATGGCGCCGCAGACGGACAGGGGCGTGCTGTCCTGACGGGGATCCTCGTGCATCAGGGCCAGCATGGCGTTGTTGATGATGCCCACCTGAGGGCCGTTGCCGTGGGCAACGATGACCTCGTGACCCTCGGCGATCAGGTCAACGATGGCGCGGGCGGTGATCTGTACGGCGTCGGCCTGCTCGTGCAGGGTGCTGCCCAGAGCGTTGCCACCCAGAGCGATAACGATTTTCTTTGCCATAATGGGTAATTCTCCTTTTATTTCCTTAGTTCCGAAAAAATACGACAGCGGCGGCGTTGCCGCCGCTGTCGCGGGTCATATTCGCGTTTTGATTAGAAGATCTTGCGGGTGTCCTTGGTCTCGTCCAGCTCCATCAGGGCCTTGACGGGATCCTTCACCTGAGCCAGGAAGATCATGGCGGCGATGATGTAGGGCTTGTAGGAAGCCTGCTTGTACAGAGGCACGATGTAGCGGTCGAACACGGAGTTGTCCACTTCGCCCTCGGCGCAGCTCAGGCCGGTGATGTCGGCGGGCAGGCAGTGCAGGTACAGCGCCTTGCCGTCCTTGGTGAGTTTCATCATCTCCTCGGTGCAGGCCCAATCCTTGTGCTGGGCGTTCTGGGCCAGCAGGCGCTTCTCCAGCGCGTCGATGCCGTCCTTATCGCCGGCGGCGTACAGCTTGGTGCGCTCCTCCATAGCGGCATAGGAAGCCCAGCTCTTGGGATACACGATATCGGCGTCCTTGAAGGCCTCGGCCATGGAGTTGGTCTTGTGGAACTTGGAGCCGTACTTCTCGCAGTTCTTGCGGGCGACCTCCTCCACCTCGGGCATCACGTCGTAGCCCTCGGGATGAGCCAGGGTCACATCCATGCCGAAGCGGGTGAACAGACCGATGACGCCCTGAGGAACGGACAGGGGCTTGCCGTAGCTGGGAGAATAGGCCCAGGTCATGGCGACCTTCTTGCCCTTCAGGTTCTCCACGCCGCCGAAGTAGTGGATGACATGCAGCATGTCGGCCATGCACTGGGTGGGGTGATCCACGTCGCACTGCAGGTTCACCAGAGTGGGCTGCTGCTCCAGAATGCCGTCACGATAGCCTTCCTTCACGGCGTCCATGAAGGTCTTCTGATACTTGTGACCCTCGCCGATGAACATGTCGTCACGGATACCGATGACGTCGGCCATGAAGGACACCATGTTGGCAGTCTCACGGACGGTCTCGCCGTGGGCGATCTGGGACTTCTTCTCGTCCAGATCCTGCACTTCCAGACCCAGCAGGTTGCAGGCGGAGGCGAAAGAGAAGCGGGTACGGGTGGAGTTGTCGCGGAAGATGGAGATGCCCAGGCCGGAATCGAACACGCGGGTGCTCTTGTTGCGCTCACGCAGGTCGCGCAGAGCGTCGGCTACGGTAAACACGGCGTCGATCTCGTCATCGGTCTTGTCCCAAGTCCAATAGAAATCGTTCTTGTACATGTTGTTGATATTCAGCGTGGACAGATGACGTGCCAGCTCAACAGTCTTGCTCATTTTCGTTTTCTCCTTATTTATATTGTGTAGGGGCCGGCGTCCTCGACGGCCCGTGATTTCTCCATGCAAGGGCGGATACCCCAAGGGCACTCGTTTCGCTGTGCTCCACAGCGCTCGTCGTCCGCCCCTACAAAAGAGGTTTTGTTTTTTTATTTAATGTCGTTGCCGGTCAGCTCCTGACGGAAGCTGGTGGCGGAGCCGTCCTTGTTCTCGGGATGATACAGGCCGGGAACAGCGGCGTACAGCGCAGCGCAGGTTACCAGATCCTGTTTGAAGGTCACCTCGTTGGGAGCGTGAGCCTGAGACTCGGCGCCGGGGCCGAAGCCGACGCAGGGGATGCCATAACGGCCCTGGATGGACACGCCGTTGGTGGAGAAGGTCCACTTGTCGGTCAGAGGACGGCCTTCACGTTTGGAGGCGGCCAGCTCGGTGGGCATCAGGCGCTTGTCGCCCCACAGGTTGTGGTGGGCGTCCACCAGAGCCTGCACGTGGGGAGCGGTCTCCTTGTTGATCCAGGTGGGGAAGAAGCACTCGGTCTCATACACGTGGCCGGTCCATGCGGGACGGTCGTACATGTACATGGAGACCTTCACGTCGTCGGCGTACTTCTTGCAGGCGGGCAGATCCTCGATCTCCTTCAGGCAGGAGAGGTAGGTCTCACCGGCGGTCATGCGGCGGTCGATGGAGATAGAGCAGCTATCGGCCACAGCGCAGCGGGAGGGAGAGGTATAGAAGATCTGGCTGGTGGTGCAGGTGCCGCGGCCCAGGAAACGGGCATCCTCGTAATGGTCGGGGTTGAACTTGGGATCCAGCATCTTCACCAGACCGTTGATCTCGGTGGAGCCGTCGGCAGGATTCTCGTTCAGGTCGCGGACGTTCAGGATGACCTCGGCCATCTTGTGGATGGCGTTGTCGCCGCGCTCGGGAGCGGAGCCGTGGCAGGAAACGCCGTGCATGTCCACGCGGATCTCCATACGGCCGCGGTGACCGCGGTAGATACCGCCGTCGGTAGGCTCGGTGGAGATGACGAACTCGATCTTCTCACGGGCGTCCTCGGGACCGTTGAAATACTCGTTGACGATGGACTGCCAGCACATACCGTCGCAGTCCTCCTCCTGCACGGAGCCGACCACCATCATCTTGTAGCCCTTGGGCAGCAGATCCAGATCCTTCATGATCTTCACGCCGTAAGCGGCGGCGGCCATGCCGCCCTCCTGATCGGAGCCGCCGCGGCCGTAGATGATATCCTCGGTCTCGTAGCCCTTGTAGGGGTCGGCTTCCCAGTTGTTGATGTTGCCGATGCCCACGGTGTCGATGTGGCTGTCGATGGCGATGATCTTGTCGCCCTCGCCCATCCAGCCGATGACGTTGCCCAGTTTGTCAAACTCCACCTTGTCATAGCCCAGGGACTTCAGCTCCTCGGCAATGCGCTTCACAACGCCCTCTTCCTCGCAGGACTCGGAAGGGATGGCGATCATGTCGCGCAGGAACTTCACCATAGCGGGCTTGTAGCCCTCGGCAGCTTTTCTGATGGCCTCAAAATCCATAATATACCTCCAGCAAATGATATGATGATACATGCTTTTCTGATATGAGACATTTTTCCTATTCCCTATAATAACACATAGCGACAGGAAGTCAAACAAAAAATTATTTTTCCTAAAAATTTTTTTGGAAAAACGTTGATTTCTGCTTAAAGTGTGATATGATAGAGGTGGAAGTGAGTGGGAGTATGGTTGCAGGAACACTATATATCTCCGGAACGAACCAAAATTTCATATTTGATAAGGAGAGTTGATCGTTATGGAAGCAAAACGGTTAGAAGCTCTGAAGCAAATCGCCGCGGGCATCGCGGCGCAGTTTGGCGACAAGTGCGAGGTCGTCATCCACGACGTGGGCGGCGGCCATCCGGAGCATACCATCGTCCACATCGAAAACGGCCATGTGTCCGGCCGTAAGGTAGGCGACGGCGCGTCGCAGGTGGTGCTGGATCAGCTCAACAGCCAGAACGGCCACCCCAAGGATCACCTGTGCTACCTGACACGGACACCGGACGGCAAGATCCTGAAGTCGTCCTCCATCTACATCCGCAACAGCCGCGGCAACGTCACCAGCATCTTCTCCATCAACTACGATATTACCAATATCATGATGATGCATCAGGAGCTGGGCGAGTTCATGATGACCCGGGACAAGGAGCAGACCGAGCCGGAAAAGATCATCAACGTCAACAACGTACTGGACGAGCTGATCGAGCAGTCCGTGCAGCAGGTGGGCAAGCCTGTGGCACTGATGAGCAAGGACGACAAGGTGCGGGCCATCCGCTTCCTGAACGAATCCGGCGCGTTCCTGGTGACAAAATCCACCGACAAAGTGGCAAAATACTTCGGTATTTCCAAATATACTCTGTATTCCTACATCGACGCCAATAAACAGCAGGAGGAAAAGAAAAAATGATCGATCTGTCCATCAACAAGGTTGGCCTGGAGCATAACATCCAGAAGGCCAAGGAAAACAACGTCATCATTCCCACCATCGCGCAGATGCAGAACCCCGACCTGATCCCCGAGAAGATCAAGGCCAAGCTGAGCCACACCGGCCTGTGGGACGTGGATCCCGTGAACCTGTTCCGTATTTCCTGGCACAACGAGGCCAAGGAGTCCGGCGGTCTGTTCCAGGCTGTCCCCAACTATGTGGAGATCCCCAGCAAGCTGTCCGGCGTGCCCTGCCGCATCGTTGCCATGTCCGGCAAGTGGTTCCCCACAGGCTGCCACAAGGTGGGCGCTTCCTTCGGCTGCCTGGCTCCCCGCCTGGTGACCGGTCAGTTCGACGCCACCTATCATCACGCCGTGTGGCCCTCCACCGGTAACTACTGCCGCGGCGGCGCGTTCAACTCCAAGCTGCTGGCCTGCGAGTCCGTGGCCATCCTGCCCCAGGATATGTCCAAGGAGCGCTTTGACTGGCTGAAGTCCATCGCCGGCCAGATCATCGCCACCCCCGGCTGCGAGTCCAACGTCAAGGAGATCTTCGACAAGACCTGGGAGCTGAAGCAGGATCCCACCATGATGATCTTCAACCAGTTCGCCGAGATGGGCAACCCCCTGTGGCACTACAATGTCACCGGCTACGCTCTGGCCGACCTGTTCGAGGCCATCAAGAAGCCCGGCCAGAACTTCGCCGGCGCCTGCTTTACCTCCGGTTCCGCCGGCACCATGTCCGCCGGTGATCTGCTGAAGGAGCGCTATCCCCACCTGAAGCTGGCCGTGGGCGAGGCCCTGCAGTGCCCCACCATCCTGAACAACGGCTTCGGCGGCCACCGCATCGAGGGTATCGGCGACAAGCACATCCCCTGGATTCACAACGTGAAGAACACCGACATGGCCATCGCCATCGACGATGAGGACAGCCAGCGCCTGCTGCGCCTGTTCAACACCCACGAGGGTCAGGAGTACATGAAGAAGGAGCTGGGCATGTCCGACGAGGAAGTCGAGAAGATGACCTGGTTGGGCATCTCCGGTATCGCCAACGTGCTGTGCTGCATCAAGATGGCCAAGTACTATGAACTGACCGAGAACGATGTGGTCGCCACCGTCCTGACCGACTCTGCTGTGATGTACAAGTCCCGTATCGAGGAGCTCAACGAGATGCACGGCGCTTACAACGCCCACGAGGCTTCTCTGGATCACAACCTGCATATGCTGGGCCTGCGTACCGACAACATGATGGAGATGGGCTATGCCGAGCGTAAGCGCGTCCACAACCTGAAGTACTACACCTGGGTCGAGCAGCAGCAGATGAACGTCGAGGATCTGAACGCTCAGTGGTACGACACCAAGGGCACCTGGGACGCCGTTCACGCTCAGGCCAAGGATCTGGACGAGCTCATCAACGAGTTCAACGAGGCTACCGGCCTGCTGAAGGCGCTCTAATTCCTAAAGGGGGAGCAGGCTCCCCCTTTAGATCCCCCACCACCAGTTTGCGAACTGGTGAACGCGCCCAGGGCGCTTGGGTCAACGTATTTTCTGACGCGCATGTCGTCAGAAAAATCATATGATACGCTTCAGGGCGGGGCTTTCGCCCCGCTCTGATTTCTTTATAATAAGGAGAAAACCACCATGAAAAACGTGAAATACGGCAAGTGCGTCCGCTGCGGCAAAACCTATGACGCCGTGCCTGACCTGACCAACTGCGCATGCGGCGGTATTCTGGATATCGTCTATGACTACGACTACATCAAGTCCGTGCTGACCAAGGAAAAGCTGGCCAAGCGGGAGAACCGCTCCATGTGGCGCTATCGTGAGCTGCTGCCCGTGGAGGAGACCACTCCCGACGCGCCGCTGCGCGTGGGCTGGAGCCCTCTGTACGAGGAGCCGAAGCTGGCGGAGCTGCTGGGCATCAAGAAGCTGTGGGTGAAGGACGACGGCCAGAACCCCACCGCCTCCCTGAAGGATCGCGCCAGCGCCATGGCGGTAGCCAAGGCCATGGAGGCGGGCGCTAAGACCATCGCCTGCTCCTCCACCGGCAACGCCGCCAGCTCTCTGGCCGGCAACGCCGCCGCCGCCGGCATCAAGACCTTCATCTTCGTGCCGGAGCGTGCTCCTCAGGGCAAGGTGGCCCAGCTGATGATCTTCGGTGCCAACGTCATCTCCGTCAAGGGGAACTATGAGGACACCTTCAAGATGTCCGCCGCCGCCATCGAAAAGTACGGCTGGTACAACCGCAACGCCGCTATCAACCCCTACCTCAGCGAGGGCAAGAAGACCGTGGCGCTGGAGATCGCCGAGCAGCTGAACTGGGAGATGCCCGACTATCTGGCCATCTCCGTGGGCGACGGCTGCACCATCGCCGGTGTGTGGAAGGGCTTCAAGGATCTGTACGCCATCGGCTTTATCGACAAGCTGCCCCGCCTGATCTCCGCCCAGTCTCTGGGCTGCTATCCCATCAACCGAGCCATCCAGAACAACGAGCCCTGGGAGCCCATGGAGGAGAACACCATCGCCGACTCCATCAGCGTGGGCGTGCCCCGCAACGCCGACAAGGCGCTGGCGGCTATCCGGGAGTCCAACGGCATCGCCGTCAACGTGTCCGACGAGGAGATTCTGGCGGCGCAGCGGCTGCTGGGCCGTACCTGCGGCGTGTTCGGCGAGCCTGCCGGTGTCACCGGCGCGGCGGCGCTGAAGAAGGCCTGCGAGCTGGGCCTGATTCCCCATGACGCCACCGTGGTGTCCGTGGTTACCGGCAACGGCCTGAAGGACGTGGCCAACGCCATCAAGTCCGCCGGTTCCCCCGTCCACATCGAGCCCAATCTCGACCTGATGGTGGAGGAATTCAAGAAGCGCGGCGTGGTGGTGGAGTGAGCTGGCGAAAAATCTTACAATTTTTCTGCCAAAAAAGATTGCGGTTCGCTGCGCGCCTTTGGCACTTGCTGAACCGAAAAGTATTTTTTGCCACGTACACGCCGCGGCAAAAAATGATTTGAATGATTCGCGCTGTGCGCAGCGCGAACTCTGCGAGGCCATTTTGAAAAGGAGCGGTGAAAACCGCTCCTTTTCTCATAAAAAATCAGGTTCACCGGCGATTTTCGCCTTGACATTTTGTCCAAAATCGTGTATCATAATTGCTGTTGTAAAGGCTCAAAACTTTACATAAAGGCGATACGCTTTACAGAAAGGGGAGTCATCCGTGAAAAACCAGACCTACCGTATGACCATGCTGTTCGACTTTTACGGCGAGACCCTGACGGAGCGGCAGAAGGAATTCTTCGACCTGTACTATAACGAGGATCTTTCGCTGGGCGAGATCGCCGAGAATTACGGTATTTCCCGGCAGGGCGTGCGGGACGTGATCGTCCGGGCCGAGGCGTCCATGCAGGAAATCGAGGATAAAACGGGCCTGATCCGCCGTTTCATGCAGATGCAGCCCAAGATCGCCGCCATCGAGGAGGCGGCGCAGAAGATCAAAACGCTGAACTACCGCCAGTATGAGAATCCCCAGCTGGAGGCGCTGGCGGCGGAGATCATGGAGAACACCGCCGGATTAAAGGAGTAAATATGGCATTTGAAGGACTGTCTGAAAAGTTAAACGCCGTATTCAAGAGCCTGAAGGGCAAGGGCCGCCTGACAGAGGCCGACGTCCGCAACGGTATGCGCGAGGTGCGTCTCGCTCTGCTGGAGGCCGACGTCAGCTATAAGGTGGTCAAGGATTTCGTGGCCCAGGTGACGGAGCGCTGCGTGGGCAGCGACGTGCTGGAGAGCCTGACACCCGCCCAGCAGATCATCAAGATCGTCAACGAGGAACTGACCAAGCTGATGGGCAACACCAACGCCCGGCTGAACACCGCCAACCGCGGCCCCACCGTGGTGATGATGGTGGGCCTTCAGGGCGCCGGTAAAACCACCAACGGCGCGAAGCTGGCGGGCCTGATGCGCCGCCAGTTCGGCAAGCGTCCGCTGCTGGCGGCCTGCGACGTGTACCGTCCCGCCGCCATCAACCAGTTGCAGGTGGTGGGCAAGCAGCTGGACATTCCCGTGTTTGAAATGGGGCAGATCGACCCCGTGACCATCGCCAGGGAGGCGGTGAAATACGCCGCCGACCACGGCAACGACATGGTATTTCTGGATACCGCCGGCCGTCTGCACATCGACGAGGCGCTGATGGACGAGCTGCGGAACATCAAGGCCGCGGTGAAGCCCAACGAGATCTTGCTGGTGGTGGACGCCATGACCGGCCAGGACGCGGTGAACGCCGCCAAGGCCTTCGATGACGCGCTGGGCATCGACGGCGTGATGCTGACCAAGCTGGACGGCGACGCCCGAGGCGGCGCGGCACTGTCCATCCGGGCCACCACCGGAAAGCCCATCAAGTTCATCGGCACCGGCGAAAAGCTGGACATGATCGAGCTGTTCCACCCCGACCGCATGGCCTCGCGTATTCTGGGTATGGGCGACATGCTGTCCTTCATCGAGAAGGCCGAGCAGCAGTACGACGAGAAGCAGGCCAAAAAGCTGGAGGAGAAGCTGCGGAAGAACCGTCTGACCCTCAGCGATTATCTGGATCAGCTGGAGCAGCTGCAGAACATGGGTGACCTGAGCCAGATCGCCAGCATGCTGCCGGGTAACATGGCAAAGGGCTTTGACCCCGACCAGATCGACCCCAAGCAGTTTGCCCGCACCAAGGCCATCATCCAGTCCATGACTCTGCAGGAGCGTGAGAATCCCCAGATCCTCAACGCCAGCCGCAAGCGCCGCATCGCGGCAGGCTGCGGCCAGCAGGTGTCGGATGTGAACCGACTGCTGAAGGGCTTCGAGACCATGCAGCAGATGACCAAGGCGCTGACCCGCGGCAAGCGGGGCATGGGTGCGCTGAGCGGCCTGATGGGCGGCGGTGGCGGCATGCACGGCTTTGGCCGCAAGAAAAGACTGAAATAAGTGCCCCGGCATTTATAATACATGACAAACAAATAATTTATTTTGGAGGAAAAAACCATGGTTAAGATCAGACTGAGAAGAATGGGCGCCAAGAAGGCTCCTTATTACCGCGTGGTCGTGGCTGACAGCCGCTATCCCCGTGATGGCCGCTTCATCGAGGAGATCGGCACTTACAATCCCTGCGTGAACCCTGCCGAGATCAAGATCGACGCCGACCGCGCCCGCGAGTGGATCAAGAGCGGCGCTCAGCCCACCGATACCGTTCGCGCCCTGCTGAAGAAGGTCGACGTTCTGTAAGGCCGAGGGCACGTCATGAAGGAATTGCTGCTCTATATCGCCAGAAGCCTCGTCCAGCATCCCGACCAGGTCACCGTGACCGAGGTCGAGAATGGCGACGAGCTGACGCTGGAGCTGCGCGTTGCCCCAGAGGATATGGGCAAGGTGATCGGCCGTCAGGGCCGCATCGCCAAGGAGATCCGCACGGTGGTGCGCTCCTACGCCCAGCGTACAGGCGCCAAGGTTTCTGTGGATATCGTTGATTAAAAAAATAACGGCACTCACGAAAGTGAGTGCCGTTATTTTTTTACAGCCCCCCCAGATGCTCCAGCAGGATCTTGACGCCGATCAGGATCAAAATCGCGCCGCCCACAAACTCCGCCTTGGACTTGTAGCGGGCGCCGAACACGCTGCCGGCCTTCACGCCGACGCAGGAGATGGTGAAGGTTGTCAGGCCGATCAGGCACACCGCCACCACGGTGTTCACCAACTGGCTGGCGGCCATGATCTCCACCGGCACGCAGGCGAAGGTGATGCCCACCGCCAGCGCGTCGATGCTGGTGGCCACCGCCATCAGGAACATGGTTTTTACGTCCAGCGCGGCAGAGGCATTTTCCTCCTCCTTGCTGAGCGCCTCGCGGATCATGTTGCCGCCGATCAGCGCCAGCAGCACAAAGGCGATCCACGACGCCACGGCGTTGATGTATTTCTCAAACCCCGCGCCCAGCAGATAGCCGATGAAGGGCATCAGCGCCTGAAAGCCGCCGAACCACACGCCGCAGATGGCGGCGCTGCGGAAATTGACCTTCTGCATGGCAAGGCCCTTGCACACCGACACGGCGAAGGCGTCCATGCTCAACCCGATCGCCAGCAAAAACAGTTCCAACAAACCCATAGTTACTTCCTCACTCCACATAAAAATGAGCGGATACGACTCGTATCCGCTCATGTAAGCAATTGCTAACCTGAGACACATACGGCCTTCCGACTGTATGAGTCTCATCAATTAAGGTATACCAGGCGTTTGCCAGCATGTTGGCATACCGCGCACAATCTGCGCCAACTACTCCCCCAACAGATGTAGTATAGCAGATAGGGGAAGGAAAGTCAATCCTGTTGCAGCGCAAAAATCTCTTCCACAGTAACACCGAAAAACTGCGCGATCTCCATACCCAGCTTCAGGGAGGGGTTATATTTGCCGTTTTCGAGATTAACGATGGTCTCGCGCCGGACGTTGACGGCTTCCGCCAGTTCCTTTTGGGTGACGTTGAACTTGTCGCGATAAAACTTAATATTGGCAACGATATGGGTGGGCATGGTCATACACCCCTTCTGCTGTTGTAGAATACAGAGATCAGGCGGATGACCGCCACCAGAAGCATAAGCCCGGTGATCACGGCTACCACCGCCTCGGACGGAATGGAAAAGTCATGCTGATAGTATCGCACGCACAGCAAGCAGGCAATGACCGTCAGCCCGATCTGTGTAATGGTGTCGGACAGCGCATTGGCTTTGGCGTAGAGGGTCATGACCATTTCATCCTCGGTCTCCAGTGGAACAACGGCCTGATAAATAGCGAACAGAACCAATGCGATAGCGCCGACTGTCCAAATGTTGCTGATCGTTGCGGATGAAACACCGGCAAGACATTTCAGCAGCGAAAGAAGGAACAGATAGCCGCAGGTCATGACCCGCCCCCACAGCTTTGAGTAAATGCTTCGGCTTCGGATGTTTTTTGTACGCTCCATGATGTGCCCTCCTTGTATGATTTGATAATATGTGATATATTTCGCACTTTTATGATAGCAGAGATGTGCGAAATAGTCAACATATTTTTTGGAAAAATTTCGCAAAAAGAAAAATACGCCGGTCGTATTGACCGGCGTATTTTTATAAACAGAAGTTTTAACCCTTCCACTCCACGTACAGCTCGCGGACGGCATCGGGGTCGGCGGGCTTTGCCGGGGCGGCGGGAGCTGCCGCAGGGGCGGCCTCGGCCACGGGATGATCCCGCTTTTCGATGAACTTGGGGGCTACCTGAGGGAACAGGGCCAGACTCAGGACGTCCTCTTCGCTCTTGGCGATGTCCTTGTACTCGGCCTTGTACTTCTCCAGCTCCGGCTCCAGCAGGTCGGCGGGACGGCAGGTGATCACGTCCTCGGGGGCAATGCCCGCCTTGGCGCGGACTTCCTCGTTGACCTCGCCGGGCAGCTTACCGTATTCGCCCTTCAGCATGGCGCGGCTCTCCTTGGGGAAGGTTTTGTACCGCTCTCCCATGATGATGTTCATGACGGCCTGGGTGCCTACGATCTGGCTGGAGGGCGTTACCAGCGGGGGATAGCCGAAGTCCTTGCGGACGCGGGGGATCTCCGCCAGCACGTCGTAGTATTTGTCCTCCTTGCCCGCCTGCTTCAGCTGGGAGATCAGATTGCTGAGCATGCCGCCGGGCACCTGATAGAGGAGCGTGTTGGTGTCCACACGCAGCACCTTGGGATCCAGGATACCGGCGTCCTGCAAACGCTGGGCCACCTTGCGGAAGTGGACAGCGGCGTCGGACATCTTGCCCAGATCAAGGCCCGTGTCACGGACGGTGCCCTTCAGCGTGGCCACCAGAGACTCGGTGGCGGGCTGGCTGGTGCCGTTGGCCATGGGGGAGAGGGCGGTGTCCACGATATCCACACCGGCATAGGCCGCCATCAGCAGCGTCATGTCGCCGGTGCCGGAGGTGTTGTGGGTGTGCAGGTGGATGGGCACAGAGACGGTCTCCTTCAGCGCCTTCACCAGTGAGTAGGCATCCATGGGCAGCAGCAGGTTGGCCATGTCCTTGATGCAGATCATGTCCGCGCCCATCTGCTCCAGCTCCTTGGCCAGCTTCACGAAGTAGGCCTCGTTGTGGATGGGGGACATGGTGTAGCTGAGGGTGGCCTCCACCTGTCCGTCGTACTTCTTGGTGGACTTGATGGCCTGCTCCAGATTGCGGACGTCGTTGAGGGCGTCGAAGATGCGGATGATATCGATGCCGTTCTCGATGCTCTTGCGGCAGAAGGCGTCCACCACGTCGTCGGCGTAGTGCTTGTAGCCCAGAATGTTCTGGCCGCGGAACAGCATTTGCAGCTTCGTGTTCTTCACGTGCTTGCGGATGGTGCGCAGGCGCTCCCACGGATCCTCTTTCAGAAAGCGCATGCAGGCGTCAAAGGTAGCACCGCCCCAGCACTCCAGCGAGTAGTAGCCGATGGAATCCAGCTGCTCCAGCGCCGGCAGCATGTCCTCGATGGTCATGCGGGTGGCCGCCTGAGACTGGTGGGCGTCACGCAGGATGGTATCGGTGATCAGCAGGGGTTTATTCGATAAAAATTCCATAGTTTACCTCCTATTAGCCGAAGAGCGAAATTAAGACGCCTGCGGCGATGGCGGAGCCGATGACGCCGGCCACATTGGGGCCCATGGCATGCATCAGCAGGAAGTTGCCGGGGTTGGCCTCCTGACCCACCTTCTGGCTGACACGGGCCGCCATGGGAACGGCAGACACGCCGGCAGAGCCGATGAGGGGATTGATCTTCTCTTTCAGGAACAGGTTCATGAACTTGGCCAGCAGCACGCCGCCTGCGGTACCGAAGCCGAAGGCCACGATGCCCATACCCAGGATCATCAGGGTCTTGGGGCTGAGGAACGTCGCGCCGGTGGCGGTAGCGCCCACGCTGACGCCCAGGAAGATGGTGACGATGTTCATCAGCTCGTTCTGCATGGTCTTGCTGAGACGGTCGGTGACGCCGCACTCCTTGGCCAGATTGCCGAACATCAGGCAGGCGATCAGCGGCGCGGCGGAGGGAACCAGCAGCGCCACAAAGATGGTGACCACGATGGGGAAGATGATCTTCTCCTTCTTGCTGACCTCACGCAGAGGCTTCATGACGATCTGGCGTTCCTTTTCGGTGGTCAGCGCCTTCATGATAGGCGGCTGGATCACGGGAACCAGCGCCATGTAGGAGTAGGCCGACACGGCAATGGGGCCCAGCAGCGCCGGAGCCAGCATGGCGGTGACGAAGATGGCGGTGGGGCCGTCTGCACCGCCGATGATGCCGATAGAGGCAGCCTCTGCACCGGTGAACAGGCCGCTCAGGCGGCAGCCCACGTAGGTCAGGAAAATGCCCAGCTGCGCGGCAGCGCCCAGCAGCAGGCTCTTGGGGTTGGCGATCAGCGGGCCAAAGTCGGTCATCGCGCCCACGCCCATGAAGATCAGGCAGGGATAGATGCCCAGCTTGATGCCCAGATACAGCACGTCGATCAGACCCACGGAGACCGTCTGTCCCACGGCGACGCCGTTGAGTACCGCTTCGGAAACACCGGCGGCCTGCATCTCGGCGATAAACTCCGCCGTGATGGGGTTGCCGCCGAACAGATCCCAGTGGATGTGTCCACCGGCGAACAGGATCTCGTGATACATCTCCGCGCCGGGCAGGTTGGTCACCAGCATGCCGACGGCGATAGGCACCAGCAGCAGCGGCTCAAACTTCTTGACGATGCCCAGAAACAGCAGCACGATGGCCACCACGATCATGATGGCGCATTTCCAGTTATCGCCCTGGAAAAACTGGTAAAAACCGGTTTGCTCGCAAAAATTGATAATGGCTTGCATTACGTGCCCTCCATTACTGGATGGTGCACAGCAGCGCGCCGGACTCCACGGCGGCGCCCTTGGCCACGGCCACGGAAGTCACCTTGCCGTCCTGAGGAGCCATGATCTCGTTCTCCATCTTCATGGCTTCCAGCACCATCAGCACCTGACCCTTTTTCACCATGTCGCCGGCGGCCACGTTGACGGCCAGAATGTTGCCGGGCATGGGGGAGGTGATGCTCTCGCCCGCGCCGGAAGCGGCGGGAGCGGCAGCAGATGCGGCCACAGGAGCAGCAGCGACGGTAGGAGCGCCGGTCATTTCTTCAATCTCAACCTCATAGGCGGTGCCGTTTACATTGACTTTGTACTTCTTCATGATTCTTCTCCTCCTCAGATCTTTTTCATGGAAACGATGCGGATGGCGCTGACATCGGTGCCCAACTCCTCCGCGATGGCGGCGGACACGGCGGCCACCATCTCCGGCGTTACGGCGGACACGGCAGGTGCTGCCGCCGGTGCGGGAATTGCGGGAGCTGCTGTTTTCGCGTCTGTTCTGCGTACCACGTTGCTCATGACCGAGACCAGAACGATGATGCAGATCAGACCCACAAACACCGTGCACAGTCCCATCAGGCACACAAACAAGTTGGAGTAATCCATTGCCTATACTACCTCCCATTCCTATAATGTTGCCATTTATTAGCATCTTAATTGTACCAAACATTTGGCATTAATTCAACCGCAAATTCCCTGTTTCAACAAAATTTGTAAGAATGCCTAAATATTTTTTGGATAAGTTGACGCTTCGGACAACTGCGGATGAAATTGCTTTTCAAAAAGAGGATGCCATGATATACTATAAAATATGTAAAAAAGACGACGACAGGTGACAACATATGCGATACGAACAGGTGAAAAAGGGAATATTTCTGGCGCGGCCCAACCGGTTTATCGCCCATGTGCTGGTGGACGACACGGAGACGGTGTGCCACGTGAAAAACACGGGCCGCTGCCGGGAGCTGCTGGTGCCCGGCGCGGCGGTGTATCTGGAGAAAGGGACGAACCCCAACCGCAAGACCGCCTATGACCTGATCGCCGTGGAGAAAAACGGAAAGCTTATCAACATGGACGCGCAGGCGCCCAACAAGGTGTTCGCGGAGTGGGCGCTGCAATTCGACCCCACCGCCACCGCCGTCCACAGCGAGTACCGCTTCGGACAGTCCCGGCTGGATTTCTGTCTGGAGACGCCGCGAGGGCTGCATCTGGTGGAGGTGAAGGGCGTCACGCTGGAGGACGGCGGCCATACCCGCTTTCCGGACGCGCCTACGGAGCGGGGCGTGAAGCACCTCCACGAGCTGATGCGCGCGGTGGAGCTGGGGCATCGGGCCACGGCGTTTTTCGTGATCCAAATGGCGGACGTGGTGGATTTTGCGCCCAATGACGCGACCCACCCCGCCTTTGGCGAGGCGCTGCGTCAGGCGAAGGCGGCGGGCGTGAACATCACCGCCTACAGCTGCCGTGTCACGCCGGACAGCATGGCGATCGACCAGCCGGTGGAGGTTCTCTTATGAAAAATGTGCAGGCTCACGCCTGCACATTTTTCAATAGGTAATAGGTGATACGGGCGGTCATGCCCCACAGGGGATAGGGGAGCCCCTCATAAACCGGCACCTCCATATGGCCGTCGCCCCAGGGATAAGGGAGCTTCACCCGCACCGCAGCATAAGGGAAGTCCTCGCCAATCATGGGACGCAGGGGATAGCGGTACAGCGTGGGAGGGTGTTCCCGCAGCCACTGCACCGGGACGAGAAATGTGTCCGCCACCTCGTCGGGACTGGGCCGCAGGTGAGACAGCGCACCGGCGTCCACGCTGGCCAGCACTGGATACATCAGCGCGTCAGACCGGAGATAGAGGAAATCCAGCGGCGCGATGACCTGAATGGCGGCGCTGTCGATGCCCAGCTCCTCCCACGTCTCCCGCAGAGCGCAGGCGGTGGGGGTCTCTCCCGGCTCCATCCGTCCGCCGGGGAAACAGACCTCGTGGGGCTGGCGAATGCCGCCGGCACGTACCTCGTACAAAAGGCACAGCCCCTGCTCCGTTTTCACCAGCGGCACCAGCACGGCAAAGTTGCTCCGGCCACCCAGCAGCCGGGGCTGATGGTCACGATAGGTGTTGTAAAAATCGCGGATCTCCACAGTGCGTACCTCCTGAGTCAATTTTTTTACAGTATACCACGTTTGCCGCCCGTTTTGAAGCAAAAAATGAGGCCCCATCCGAAGATGGGGCCATGGTATCTAGGGTTTAGCAGCCGCAGCCGTTGTTGCAGCCACAGTTGTTGTTGCAGCCGCAGTCGTTGCCGCAGCCACAGCCGTTACCGCAGAACAGGAACAGCAGGATGATGGCGATGATGATCCAGCAGCAGCTGCTGCCGCCAAAGCAAGAGTTCTGATTACACATAGCGTAACCTCCTATGAAATTTCTGGCTCCGTGGAGAAGCCTCATTCCATAGTATGTGAGGCGCGGCAAAGTGTGAGAGGGGCGGCGAAAAAGATTTACTCCTGATTGCTGCGGGAGATGTGGTAGCTGAGAGTCAGCAGGGTGTCCACGAAGTGGATATCCTCGGAATATACGTCCTCCGGCACGGAGATCTCCACATTGGTGAAGTTCCAGAAGCCCCGGATGCCCAGCGCCACCAGTCGGTCAGCCAGCGGCTGCGCCACGTGCTGCGGCACCGTCAGCACCGCCACGGTGGGGTGATGCTGCGCTACGTAGTCGTCCAGCTCGTCCATGGAGCGCACGGTCACGCCGTTGATCTCGTCGCCGATCAGGGCGGAGGAGACGTCAAACGCGGAGTCCAGATGGAAGCCCACCTTGGCAAAGTCGAAGTTTTGCAGCAGCGCATGACCCAGATGGCCGGCACCGATGATGATCAGCTTGTGGTCGTTGTCGATGCCCAGAATATGGCCGATCTCTGCGCGAAGCTCCGCCACATTATAGCCGTATCCCTGCTGCCCGAACTCGCCGAAGCAGCTCAGATCCTGCCGGATCTGCGAAGCGGTGATGTCCATCTTGTCGCCCAGCGAGTGGGAGGAGATGCGCACCACGCCCTTGTTGTACAAATCGTCCAGATAGCGGTAGTAACGGGGAAGGCGGTGGATCACAGCGTCGGAGATTTTTTGCTTTTTCATATATACCATCCTTTGGGATTGAAAAAATTTATAAGTTATTTTAGCGCAAGATGCGGTAGTTGTCAACTTTTTTAACAATCTTTTTTGGAAAAAATTTTTCTTTACAACGGAGGAGAAAGTTGGTATAATAGATAAGCCGTTTGAGAGACGGCGTAATTGCATACGCGCCCGTAGCTCAGTTGGATAGAGTGACAGACTCCGACTCTGTAGGCCGCTGGTTCGAATCCAGTCGGGCGTACCAAAAACCGTCTCAAACGATACGTTTGAGACGGTTTTTATATCCTGAGAGTTATTAAAATTGGAGCATAATTTGACCACTATTGCGTGTTTTGGGATCCGACTGAGCTATCGGCTGTCATATGTGTGGTCGGATAAATACGCCCTTGTCCAAAACTCTCAAATATGTTACCATAAAGAAAAAACGGACAAGGCGGTGCGTAAATGAAGATTGAACAGCTTCAGCAGCTTTTAGCGGTAGTGGAGGAAGGAAGCATGAACGAGGCGGCGCAGAAGCTTTATGTGGCGCGGTCATCCTTGAGCACCTCCATGAAAAATTTGGAGGCGGAATTAGGCGCGCTGATTTTTGAGCGTACCACCCGCGGTGTGATGTTGACAGCGTTTGGCCGGGATGTCTACCATCAGGCGCAGGATATTTGCCAGCGTTTTGCTTATTTGCAGAACGCACCCAAAACCAGCAAGGCGGAACATCTGTCGGTGTCCAGTATGTACTGCTCTTTGGCAAATGACGCATTTGTGGAGATGTTTACCCGTCACTACGAGGATGAGTTTACCTGCAACCTGGAAGAGTGCATGCTGTTTGATGTGATCCGGAAGGTCAGCACGGGGTTGACGGAGATCGGCGTTGTGACGATTTTCTCTGACGGCGAGGCGCTGGCGCTGCGAAAGCTGGAGGATGCGGGGCTGGAGTTCAACCTGATACTGCGCCGCCCGCTGCACGCCATCATCGGCCCGCAAAACCCGCTGTATCACGAGGAAAGAGAATCTGTTACTCTGGAGGAGCTGCGGGAGTTTCCCTGTGTGATCAACTACGCTTTTCCCGGCGATTTTTCCGGCGAGCGCATTTGGGAGGGCGGCGCCCGCCGCAACGCTGAGGTGCTGGTCAGTGATCTGGGCAGTGCTTTACAGATCGTCTCCCGCACCGGTGCGGTCGCCATTGATACCTATGATGCGGAGACATACCGCACGTTTTATGCCGCCAACGACTGCAAATATCTGGCGCTGAAGGATGCGCCCATCGACTGTAAGCTGGGCTGGGTGATGCCGAAGAATCATACGTTGTCTCAGGCCTGCGGAGAATTTCTGGAAATACTGAGGGAAAAGGCCGAGCTTACCGCTCGCTGACGAAAAAAACTGACACATATCGTACCGAAAGAAGGACAGCCTGCGGGCTGTCCTTTTTTTGGGCATATTTGGGACGAAAACCGGAATAACACCTGGGATGCGGAATGTGCTATGCTGTGAGCCACAAAGGAAAGGAGCGAGACTATGAAGCAGAAAACCGACTGGCTCAATGTTGTCAAATACGCCGGCGCGTACATCGCGTTTATCATCGGTTCCGGTTTTGCCACCGGACAGGAGATCATCCAGTTCTATACCTCCTACGGAATATGGGGTATCGGCTCCATTGCCATCAGTATGTTCCTGTTCGCCTGGGTGGGCGGCACTGTGACGGATATGGGGTTCCGCACCAAGGGCATGGAGAAGGTCAACGCCTATGGACAGATCTGCGGGAAATGGCTTGGCACGTTCTATGAGTACTTCGTGCGTATTTTCCTGTTCGCCGTGGTGGTCGTGATGATCTCCGGCGCAGGTGCGACGCTCAATGAGTATTACGGGCTGAACTATTATGTGGGCAGTCTGCTGATGGCGGTACTGATCTTCGTGGCCTTTGCGTTCGGGTTCAATAAGCTGCTGGATGTGATCGGCTGTATCGGCCCGGTCATCATTGTGTTTTCCATCGTGGTAGCGGTGGCGACGATCGTCTCCGGCAGCGGTCTTGACCTGAATGTAGACATAACGCCTATTGCAAATATGCGTTCGTCCGCCAACTGGTGGATCAGCGGCATCCTGTACGCCTCTTATAACATTTTCGGGGCTATCCCGTTTCTGACCACCATGGGCGCTGGCAGCACATCCGCCAGGGAAGTGAAGCTGGGCGGTATTTTAGGCGGTGTGGTGCTGATGACGGCGGTGCTGTTTATGAATGCGGCTCTGCTTCTGCGGGTAGACGAGATCGCGCAGTTTGCCGTGCCTACGCTGCGGCTGGCCAAGGATATTTCTCCTGTACTGGGAGCGCTGTTCTCTGTGGTGCTGCTGTGCGGTATTTTCTCCACCGCCGCCCCCATGATGTGGACGGTGTGCAGCAAGCTGGCGCCGGTGGGAACCAGGAAGTCTATCGTCATCGCGGCGGTGCTGACAGCGGCGGCCTTTGGGCTGGGTCAGCTTCCGTTCGGTACATTGGTCGGCTTCATTTACCCCTATACGGGCTATCTGGGCATCCTGCTGCTGGTGTGTCTGGCAGTTCAGCGCATTCGCGGCTATATCAGAAAAAACAACATGAAAGCGTCTCTTGATGAGGAGGTATAAGCATGGAGTTGAAGTTTAGTCCCAGCGTGGCGCAGATTCAGAAGGTCAGCTATGCCAAGGAAGCAGAAGAAAAGTTCCTGCTGGACTGCGGTGACGGATGCAGTCCTTACGGCTGTTCGGAAAAGGTGGCACAGGCTCTGAGAGAGGCGGACATCCATGATGTAGCTGCCTATCCCCATGGCTTTGAGCTGAAGGATGCCATTATCCGTCGCTGGCAGAAGTATACGCCTTTGACCTATGATATGCTCTATCTGCACAACAGCGGCATGGACGCTATCGCCTGTGTCAATACGATTTTTTCACGTACCGGCGCGGCGGTGGTAGGTATATGCCCGCAGTTTACCGACTATGTCCTCAGCGCACGCTGCCACGGCTTCGACTATCGGCCTGTGTATCTCAAGCAGGAAGAGAATTTCCAATTGATGCCGGAACGTGTTGTAGCTGCCATTGATGATGCCGTATCGCTGGTGTATCTGGACAATCCCAATAACCCAACAGGACAGAGTGTCTCGCTGGATTCTATGCGAATAATCCTTAATAAGGCTAAAGAAGTAGGGGCTTGTATAATCTCTGATGAGGCTTATGGTGACTACCTTGCGCCGGAGGACTCCGCCATTACACTGGTGAATGAGTACGACAATCTGATCGTCATGCGTTCCTTCTCTAAGGGCACCGGCCTTGCCGGTATGCGGGCGGCGTATGTGGCTGCCTCGCCGGAGATCATTGCGCAGATCGATAAGGTCAGCAACCCTTACTGCATCAATGGCATCGGGCGGCGTCTGGCGATTGCCGCGCTGGAGGACACGGCATTTGTAGAGGAGAACCGCCGCCGTATCGCAGCGGCCAAGCAAGCACTCAGGTCTTGCACCGGTGGTGCGCTGTCTATGGCTGCCACGCTGGATTCCTGCTCTATCTGCCTGCTGACCCACAAGGATAAAAACTGTGATTTGGCGAAGCTCTTTGCTTCTTACGGTGTCAAAGTCGTATCCGGCAGTGATTTTGAAGGACTGGGTACAAACTCCGTCCGCCTGCGCCTGCCGCCACAGGAGCAGGAAAAGGCACTGCTGTGTATTGTCCGGGATATTGACCGAGGTGCTTCAGACAGAGTGAGTTGAAAATTGCTGCTTGAAGAGGCCACAAAAGGACAGGCTCGCGTATGCGAATCGAGCCTGTCCTTTTGCTGGTGTGATCTATATCTCCAGCATCCCTTGCAGCCCCGCGCTGGCGGCCTTTTTGTTCTTGTCGAAGGCGTGGGTGTAGATGTCCGGCGTGGTGGAGGGCTGGCTGTGGCCGAGGATGCCCGCTACCGTGGCCACATCGGTGCCGCCCGCGATCATCAGACTGGCGGCGGTGTGACGGAGGGAGTGGACATTCAGCTCCTGCGGTAGGCCGTTCTTCTTGAGGATCAGCTTGAAGCGGTAGGTGAAGGTGGTGGGCGTCATAGGGAGCTGCGCTCCCTGACGGCGGAACAGGAAGTCATCAGCGGTCAGCTGCCGCTGGTCATAGGTTTCGGTGATGTATGCACATTCCTGCCGGTACTCCCACAGGAGACTTTCCATCTCGGCTGAGAAGTACACATAGCGATCACCTGCGCGGGTCTTGGGTTCTTTGACGAAGATCTCCTCGTCCGTCACCTTGACCGCGTTGCGGCAGATGTGGATGGAACGCTGCTCCCAATCAATGTCGTACCACTTCAGTCCGCAGCACTCACCCCGCCGCATTCCCGTGGCGATGATGAGCTTGAAGTAGGTTTCGTACTTGATGCTCTCACCCTCCAGCGCGGCGATGATCTTCTGCACCGTTTCCTCGTCCGCAATGTAACCGTCAAAACTGAGGGCGGCTGGACACACATGGGACAATAGTGGTGGGGAGTTGTGAAACTTCCCACCACTATAACGTTCAGGGTGTGAAGTAAATGACGAGCAATGAACTGAAACATGAAGCCAAGAAAC
>OLXB01000200.1_pt1 | contig 40410 bp, 40 predicted proteins | sample 1673681 | NCBI WGS metagenome assembly OLXB01 (sample SAMEA103958121, study PRJEB25191) | human gut metagenome
CCTCGCTGTGCTCGGCCACCTCTCCCAAAGGGAGAGGCAAGGGATACTGCTCAAACGGTACACCAAGCAGTTATCCCGCTGTGCCTGTTCATGGTTTCGTACAGCGCACTCGTTTTCGATGGAATTAAGGTTGTTATTCGCCGTGTCCGGCGCGGAGCTTCCTCAGCAGGCCGCTCCAGTCCACCTCTATCACCAGTAGGCTCAGCAGCATCAGCGCCGCGCCCACGTAGCCGCGGGGCAGCAGCTTTTCATCGGCGAAGAAGTAGGCCACGATGCCGGAAAACACCGGCTCCAGCGTGAAGATCACGCCCACGTGGCTGGCGGTGGTGTACTGCTGGGCCACCGACTGGATCACGAAGGCGACACCGGAGCAGAACAGCCCCAGAAAGATGGCCGCGCCCCAGATACCGGGGGATTGGGGCAGTCTGGGCTGCTCCACCAGCGCCGACACCAGCAGCATCAGCACGCCCGCCACACCCAGCTGGCATACGCCCAGTGTAACGGCGTCCACGTCGGGACGGGCCACCGCACGCTCCGTCACCAGCATGTCGGCGGCGTAGCACACGGCGCACACAAGGCAGATCAGGTCGCCGCTGGCGGGGTGGAACTGGTCGTTCAGCGTCAGCAGCGCAAGACCCACGGTGCACATCACCAGCGCCACCGCCAGCTTTTTGCCGGGCTTGCGGCGGTTCACCGCGAAGTCCAGAAGCGGCGTGAACACCACCGGCAGGGCGCAGATGAACCCGGCGTTGGAGATGGAGGTGTAGGCTACGCCGTAGGTGGCGCCGGCGTACACGCCCACCAGCAGGGCGCCGATGATCACGCTGTATTTCAGCGTAGCGCGGCTGGCGTTCCGCAATTTCTTCCAAAAAATGGGGCCCAACACCAGAAATGCCAGCAAAAACCGGAAGGCGTTCAGGTTCATGGGCTGCAGCTCCGCCAGGCACAGATTCACCAGGTAGTAGGACACACCCCAGAACAGCGTCACCAGCACCAGCGCCAGATCGGCTTTGCGTTGATTTGACAAGCAAAACGCCTCCCTTCACAGTCTCTAAATAAACAGTATACCACGATTTCTGACGGAAAGCAATTATTTCCACAGGTGGAGGTAGCCGCCGTCGTGAAGCTGCTTTACCAGCAGCAGAAGAATCGGCCCCAGGATCATCCCCGCCACACCCATGGCGCAGAAGCCCACGTACATGGCCATCAGCGCCGGGAGAGGCGGCAGCCCCGCGCTTTTCGCCATCAGCTTCGGCTCCATGATGCTGCGCACCAGCCAGATCACCAGATACAGCGCCGTCAGGGCGATGCCCTTGGGGAAGTTGCCCTCCAGACAGCACAGTACCGCCCACGGCAGCAGCACCGTTCCCGTGCCGAACACCGGCAGGGCATCGATGAAGGCGATGACCACCGCCAGCAGCAGGGCGTAGGGCTGGCGGATCAGCAGCAGGCCCGCCAGCAGCTGGAAGAAGGTAATGACGATCAGCACGCACTGTGCCCGGAGCCACCGGCCGATGGTGACCAGCAGGCTGGCCTTGATGGCGGCGGCGGTCTGCCGCCGCTGGGGTGACAGCTGCCGCCGCAGAAAGGCCATCAGCTGGGGATAGGCGGCAGCGGTAAAAAACAGCGCCAGCGCCGTGGTGGCGCAGAACAGCATCACCTGGGGCAGCGCGCCCACCAGACCCGTCAGCAGCCGCAGCAGCGCGGAGGACAGGCTGCCCAGCGCCTCGGAGGCCGTTTGCTCCAGCCGCTCCAGCAGCTGCGTCACCCACTGCTGCAAGCCCTCCGGACACCCGGCGCAGAAGCTGCGCAGGCGGGCGGTGATGCGGTCGGCCAGCACCGGCAATGCCGACAGCAGCTCCGGCAGGCGCTCCATCAGGTCGGTGGCTTGCCGGATCACCTGTCCCACCAGCACCGCGCCCAGCGCGATCACCAGCGCCAGCAGCGCCAGCGTCAGCACCGCCGCCAGAAAGCCCCGCTTCAGCCGCAGCTTTCGCCGTGCCAGCGTGATGGTCGGCTCCATCAGCGCCGCAAAGCCCAGCGCCAGCAAAAACGGCAGCAGCCACACCAGCGCGTAGCGTAGGATCAGCCACCCCACGGCCAATACCGCCGCTAGATAGGCTGTCTTGATGAGAAATGCTTTTTCACGCTGGTACAAATCATCACCTGTCTCTCAACTTTTTCTTGTAAAAACGGCTGGGATATGCTACCATGGGGAATACAGGAACTGTTGTGTCCCCAGGGGGATATCACCATGGGAGGAACAAACTATGGAGAAGAAAAAATACTTTATCGTATCGGCTGACGCGCTGCCCGAGGTGTTTGTGAAGGTGGCCGAGGCAAAACGCATGTTGCAGGTGGGCGAGGCGTCCACGGTGGGACAGGCGGCGGCCATGGTGGGCATCAGCCGCAGCGCCTTCTATAAGTACAAGGACGCGGTGCAGCCCTTCCAGAACATGAAGGCGGGCCACATCATCACGCTGTACGCACTGCTGCGGGACAACCCCGGCGTGCTGTCCAACTATCTGACTATTTTTGCCGACTCCGGCGCCAATATCCTGACCATTAACCAGACCATCCCCACCAACGGCTGCGCCGGTGTTACCGTCAGTGCCGAGACCAGCGACATGACCGAGCCCATGGACGAGATGATCTCCCATCTGGCGGCGGCCGAGGGCGTGCTGCGGTTCGAGATCATGGCGGGCTGATTGGTAGGCCATAAACTATACTATAGACAGAAAACGTGAAAAATATGAGCACCCCCGCTTGATTTCAAGCGGGGGTGCTTTTGTGGGGCGCGATGTACGCATCGGGTACGTTAAACGGCTGTAGGGGCGGATGTGGGCATCCGCCCCTACGAAACGGTCGCCGATAGCGCTCTGTAGGACGGCATGACCACATGCCGCCGCCGATGCTGCATCGGGTTCCTTGCAGCGGGCCACATGGGGCCCGCCATACAGATGCTTTCCGATAGCGCTTTTTCAGCCGACGCGCAACCGGCGGCAAAAAACGGCAAGTAGACAGACAAGAGCGACTTCAGGAGGTGCGGCGGCCCGATCGTCTGCGGGTCATTCGGCCTTTACAAACGATCCCTGTACCGCCTGTATGCGCGATAGAAAATTTCTGCGATGCTGTTGACAAATGTAAACTGATGTGCTACATTGTGATTACAGACGTAAACAGCGGGAGGTGAGACTATGGAGGACAGCGCCATCGTGACGTTGTACTGGCAGCGGTCGGAGCAGGCCATCGCCGAGAGCGACACGAAATACGGCCCCTACTGCGGGCATATCGCCTACGGCCTGCTGCAAAACAGCGAGGATACCCAGGAGTGCGTGTCGGACACATGGCTGGCGGCGTGGAACGCCATGCCGCCCCACCGTCCCGCGGTGCTGCGGCTGTTTCTGGGCAAGTTGACCCGGCGGCTATCCTTGCAGCGGCTGCGCCGTCAGGGACGGCTGAAGCGGGGTGGCGGCGAGGCAGCGCTGGCGCTGGAGGAGCTGGGCGACTGCGTTCCGCTGGGCGGCGACGCCCAGCAGGCGCTGGAGGGCCGGGAGCTGACGCGACTTTTGAACCGCTTTCTGTCCGGCCTGCCTGCCGCCCAGCGGCAGGTGTTTCTGGCCCGGTACTGGTACGGCGCGGCGGTGAAGGACATCGCCCGCCAGTTCGGCTATTCCGAGAGTAAGGTAAAGTCCATGCTGTACCGGACGCGGGAAAAGCTGCGGCTGACGCTGGAAAAGGAGGGGTATTGATGGATGCTTACGCACTGTTCGACGCCCTGACCGACGTGCGGGACGGCTTTCTGGAGGAGACGGAGCGGCGGCTGCACGGCAAGAAGCGGCGGCGCGTGGGAGTGTATCTGCTGGCCGCCGTGCTGATCGTGCTGCTGTGCTTTTCCTCGGCGGTGGCGCTGGACGCGGACTTCCGCCAGCGGGTGCTGTCGCTGTTCCAGGTGGCGGAGGTCGTGCCCACGCAGACCAGTCAATCCGTCACGCTGGCCGACGGCTTACAGGCGGATTACGTGTTCGTGCCCGCCTACGCCCGCACCGAGGGCGGCATGTTCATCGTCTGCACCGACGAGGTGGAGATGAAGCAGGGCAGCCACTACGCTGCCTACGCCTATGAAAACGGCCAGCTGGTGCTTCAGGAGAACCACCGCTTTGACCAGACCTACACCGTTCAGGACAAGACCTGCCGCTTGATGTTTGACTGGGCGGAGCATGACGGGCGGGCGGCCATCACGTGGGCGCTCACAGCAGATGAGCAGCGGCGCATGGGCGGCGAAGAGAACTGGCGGCTGGAGGGCGGCCTTACCACCCAATACCGGGTGAAGCTGGGCAACTGGCCCGTCACCATCGACCTGCGCACCGGAGCGCTGACAGACCCGCTGGCGGGCTATGATACCAGTCAATTCCCGAAGGACGCCTTCGTGGAAACATGGCCGGACGAACAGGGCCGCTGCCTGCTGGCCCAGCTGGTGAGCACCAGCCCCTACCGCCTTACCCGTTACTACTTCAACGGAACCGACGTGACGCCCCTTGCCCAGCTGTGCGGCGGCGAGCCCAGTCACGCCTATCTCACCGGCAATATGCTGGTGTACTGGCAGTGGGAGGACGACGCGCCGCCTCCGGGCGCACTCTCCGCGTGGCGGATCGATCTGGACACCATGGAGCGGCTGCCGGTGTTTACGGATATCCCCGCCACCGCCATGTTTGCCGACGAGGACGCGCTGGAGGCCGCGAACATTCTGCCGGTGGATCCCCAACGGGTCGACGTCTATCCGCTGACGCCGGGACTGGTTTCCGGCGGCTCGGGCCGTCTGGCGCTGAAAATGGCGGAGGACAGGACGGTCACTCTGATCGACACCCAGACCTCCCGCAGCATCCCTGTGGAGGGGTATACGCTGCCGGATATGCTGCTGGGGGATATCTGGTTTTACGACAATCCCGCCGGGACGTGGCTGCTGGCGGCGGCGCGTGATCCGGAGCAGAGCTATAACTATACCCACATCGCCGTGCTGGGGCTGGAGGGCGGCGTGTCGCTGGAGCGCCGCAGCGCCGACGGCGTGAAGGAGCGCTATATCACGTGGCTGGACGACGACCGGTTCATCATCTCCTGCTCCAATGACGACGGGCAGTACGGCATGACCGGCTCGTGGTTCTATGTGTATGACCTGTCGGAAGAAAACAACAGCGGAGAATAAAAGGAGGTTTTTTCATGAAAAAAGCTTTGGTGTTGTGGAGCTTGCTGCTGGTGCTGGCGCTGCTGGCGGGCTGCGGCAGTCAGGCGGCGGATAACGGGAATGACACACCGAACAACGACGCGGTGACTGACAGTCAGGACAATGTCCCAGCGGACAACGCTCCGGTGGATGATCCGGCCAACACCCCGGCGGACAGCGCTCCTGTGGACTATCCCGCCCTGTTTGAGCGGGCAAGGATCAGCGACGGCGCGGCGTCGGAGGACGTGGCCAACCAGCTGGTAAAGGCCTATGACAGCGACGCGGCGGGGCTGCTGTCCGCCATGGCGGAATACCCGGCGGAGGATGTGGAGCTTCTGGCGTGGCTGCTGGTCTACGGCAAGTCCTACGGCGATTTGGACGCCTTCCAGCAGGATATCCGGCAGCGGCTGGCGCAGGATGACCCGGTGCTGGCGGCGGTGGAGCAGGCCATCGACCGATACAACGGCAACTAAAAGGGAAGCAGCGAATAAGGCGTAAAACCCCGTCTCTGGCTATGCCAGAGACGGGGTTTTACTATCCTATCATTACACCGTAATATCGCCGTCGGCGGCGTGGGCCTGCCGCAGCAGCGGCGCACACTGAGCCAGAAACTGCGCCACCTGCTGGGGACAGCGGCCAATGTACCGCTTCGGCTCCATCAGTGCGTCCAGCTCCTGCCGCGTCAGGCCGAAGGCCGGGTCAGCCGCCAGCCGATCCAGCAGGTCACAGGGCAGGCCCTCCTTCATCCGGGCGGTGGCGGCCATGGAGTGGCGGCGGATGATCTCGTGAAGCTGCTGCCGGTCGCCGCCCCGCTTCACCGCCTCCATCATCAAGTCCTCCGTGGCGAGGAACGGCAGATACTCCCGCAAGGTGCGGTCGACGATGGCCTTGTTGACGTGCAGGCCGTTGGTCACGTTCTGGCACAGCCGCAGCACCGCGTCGGCGCACAGAAAACCCTCCGGCAGAGAGATGCGGCGGTTGGCGGAGTCATCCAGCGTCCGCTCCATCCACTGGACGGCGGCGGTCATGGGCGCGTTGGCGGCGTCGGCCATCAGATAGCGGCTGAGAGAGCAGATGCGCTCGCACCGCATGGGATTGCGCTTGTAGGCCATGGCGGACGAGCCGATCTGGCTCTCGCCGAAGGGCTCCTCCACCTGCCGGTCGTGCTGCAAAAGCCGGATATCGTTGGCCATGCGGTAGGCGCTCTGAGCCATGGAGCTGAGACAGTTCAGCACCCGGCTGTCCACCTTCCGGGGATAGGTCTGGCCGCAGACGGAGAAGCACTCCGCAAAGCCGAATTCTCCGGCAATGCGGCGGTTCATCTCGTCGATCTGCTCCTCGTCGCCGTCAAACAGCTCCATAAAGCTGGCCTCGGTGCCGGTGGTGCCCCGGCAGCCCAGGAATTTCATAGTAGACAGCAGGTGATCCAGCTCCTCCAGATCGGACAGGAAGTCCTGCATCCACAGCGTGGCCCGCTTGCCCACCGTGACGGGCTGGGCGGGCTGATAGTGGGTGTAGCCCAGCGTGGGGATGGCGGCATACTTCTCAGCAAAGGCCGCCAGATTGGCCAGCACCGCCAGCAGCTGACCACGCAGGTATTTCAGGCCGTCCCGGTACAAAATCAGGTCGGCGTTGTCGGTGACGTAGCAGCTGGTAGCGCCCAGATGGAGGATACCCGCCGCTGACGGGGCGGCCTTGCCGTAGGCGTACACGTGGGCCATCACGTCGTGGCGGACCTCCCGCTCACGGGCCGCCGCCACGTCGTAGTCAATGTCGGTGATGTGAGCCTCCAGCTCCGCTACCTGCTCCGCCGTAATGGGCAGACCCAGCTGGTGCTGGGCGCGGGCCAGCGCCGTCCACAGCCGCCGCCAGGTCTGATAGCGGCTGTCGTCAGAGAACAGCCGCAGCATATAGTCCGAGGCGTACCGCGACGCCAAAGGGGAGTGGTAAGTGGAATGGGACATGGGGTGGCCTCCTTGTTTTTGGGTGGGGTACGATGGTATTGCGTAGGGGCGCGATGTGGGCATCGCGCCCTACAGCTGTCTGCGATACCATTTCGTAGGGCGGCATGACCACATGCCGCCGCCCTTCTTTATCTAACGATCAAGCTCTCCCGCTCGGCGCCCACGGACACATAGCCGATGTGGCAGCCGATGGCCTGCTCCACGTACTCCACGTACTCACGGGCGGCCTGAGGTAGCTCCTCCCACGTCCGTGCGCCGGAAATGTCGCACAGCCAGCCGGGACGGTACTCCATCACAGGCTTGGCCTTTTCCAGCAGGGCGGGGAAGGGGAACTCGCGGGTGATCTGGCCGTCGATCTCATAGGCGGCGCAGACGGGGATCTCGGTCATATAGCTGAGGATATCCAGCTTGGTCAGGGCGATATTCGTCGCGCCCTGCACCTCTACGCCGTAGCGGGTGGCTACCAGATCGATGGGGCCTACCCGGCGGGCACGGCCGGTCTTGGCGCCGTATTCGGCGCCCACCTCGCGGAGCTTCTCCGCGTCGGGGCCGAACCACTCGCAGGTGAAGGGGCCTTCGCCCACGCAGGAGGAATAGGCCTTCACCACGCCCACCACCTGGTCGATCCTGGCCGTGGGCAGTCCCGCGCCTACAGGGGCGTAGGCAGCGATGGTGTTGGAGGAGGTGGTGTAGGGATAGATGCCGTAGTCCAGATCACGCAGCGCACCCAGCTGCCCCTCGAACAGGATGGACTTGCCCTCCTCCTGGGCCTTGCGGAGATAGCGGCCGGTGTCGGCCACATAGGGGCGCACCTGCGCGGCGTAGGTGTCCAGCCACGCCGTCAGTTCCTCCATGGTATAGCCCTTTGCGCCGTAGACCTTCTGGAGGATCAGGTTTTTCCACTCCAGCAGATCCTGCAAATGGGCCTTCAGGTGGTCGGGATACAGCAACTCACCGGCCTGAACGGTCTTTTTCTGGTACTTGTCGGAATAGAACGGAGCGATGCCCTGCTTGGTGGAGCCGTACATCTTGTCCTTCAGGCGGGCCTCCTCCAGCGCGTCCTGCTCCCGGTGCCACGGCAGCAGCAGGGAAGCCCGATGGCTGACCATCAGATTCTCCGGAGAGATGCTGACGCCTGCGGCGCGGAGCGTCTCCATCTCCTGCACCAGATTTTCGCAGTCCAGCGCCACGCCGTTGCCCAGAATGTTCATCACGCCGCCGCGGAAAATGCCGGAGGGCAGCAGGTGCAGGGCAAATTTGCCCATGTCGTTGATGACGGTGTGGCCCGCGTTGCCGCCGCCCTGATACCGTACCACTACGTCATATTGCTCCGTCAGGTAGTCCACCATGCGGCCCTTACCCTCGTCGCCCCAGTTGATGCCTACGATCGCGCAATTCGCCATTGTTCGCTGCCTCCTATTATATAATGTGTGCTCAAAATAAACAACGGCTTATTATAGCCACATTGAACTGATAAGTAAAGTATCCATTTGGTATATTTAAAATAAATTATACTTATGACAAATTTGCCGCTTCTGCAACAAAATCTTGCCATATCCGCCGGTATGTGCTATGCTGTATACTGTATTGGTATCGAAAGGGGGGGAGCGCCATGGCGTCGCTGGCGGAAAAGCGGCTTTTTTTGCTGGACATGGACGGCACCCTCTATCTGGACGACTTTCTTTTCGACAAGGTGCCGGAGTTCCTCTCCCTCATCCGCCGACAGGGCGGACGGTACCTGTTTCTCACCAACAACTCCTCCCGGGGCGTGGAGGGCTACGTCGCCAAGATGCGCCGTCTCGGCATCGAGACTACGCCGGAGGACTACCTTACCTCCGCCGACGCAGCCCAGCACACGCTGCTGACGGAGTTTCCGGGGCAGAGGTGCTACGTCTCCGGCACAGCATCGCTGAAGGCCCAGCTGGCCGGGGCTGGCGTTCCCATCACGGACGCCCTGTCCGACGATATCGCGGTGCTCCTCAGCGGGTTTGACACGGAGCTGACCTTTCAAAAGCTGGAGGACAGCTGCATTCTCCTGAATCGGGGTGTGCCATGGCTGGCTACCAACCCGGATTGGGTGTGCCCCACGTGGTACGGCTCGGTGCCGGACTGCGGCAGCGTGTGCGAAATGCTGACACGGGCCACGGGGCGGAAGCCCCGCTTTCTGGGCAAGCCCCAGCCGGAGATGGTACATCTGGCGCTGCGGCGCACCGGTTTTGACCCCCGGCAGGCGGTCATCATCGGCGACCGGCTCTATACCGACGTGGCCTGCGGCGTCAACGCCGGGATTGACAGCATCTTCGTTCTCAGCGGAGAGGGTGTCATGGGCGACATTGTGAAATACCGCGTTAACCCCACGTGGGTGTACGACAATATCGCGCAGATATATCAACAACTGAAGGAGAACCGCGTATGAAGCTGAACTACAAACGCACCATTCTGGTGGGCTTTGCCTTTTTCCTGATCTGCGCCTTCTGGCAGGCCTATGACAACACCATTCCCCTGATTCTGACCAACAAATTCGGCATGAGCCAGACCTGGTCGGGCATCATCATGGCGGCGGACAATGTGCTGGCGCTGTTTATGCTGCCGCTGTTCGGCGCGATTTCCGATAAATGCAGCCACAAAAAGGGACGGCGTACGCCCTTTATCGTGATGGGTACGCTGATCGCCGCCGTGGCGCTGATCTGTCTCAGCTTTATCGACAACGCCCAGCTGAAGCATCTGGGCGACGCCGCACGGATCGACGATCCCGCCGCCCTGTCCGCCATCTATGAAAGTCAGGCGGACGAGCAGCTGATTACCCCTCACGGGGAGAGGTTCGTGCTGTCGGAGAAGTTCACGGAGGAGGAATTCACCGCCATCCGCAGCCAGCTCACCGACGAGAACGGCAAGACCGTCACCAATCCCGACTACACCAACTACGTGACCCCGGCCCGGCAGGCCTACGCCTGGCATGTGACGGCGGCGCATCCCGCCACGCTGGGGTTCTTCATCGCTGTGCTGCTGGTGATTCTGGTAGCCATGGCCACCTTCCGCTCTCCGGCGGTGGCGCTGATGCCGGACGTGACCATGAAGCCGCTGCGCTCCAAGGCCAACGCCGTCATCAACCTGATGGGCAGCGCCGGCGGTATTCTGGTGCTGGCGCTGGGCATGGCGTTCGCCACCGCGTCGGTACACAACGCACTGATGAGCTACACCGCCTATTTCGCGGTGATCGCCGCCATTATGCTGGCGGCGCTGGTGATCTTCATTCTCACCGTGCGCGAGGTGGAGTGGGCCCAGCAGATGCAGCGCGACAGCGTGGAATACGGTGTGGAGGACACGGCGGAGGACGGCGCGTCCCCGCAGGAGGAGCGGAAGCTGACCCGCGGCGAGGTGAAGTCCCTCATTTTCATTCTGCTGAGTATCGTGCTGTGGTTCTTCGGCTATAATGCCGTCACCAGCAAGTACTCCGTGTACGCCAGCAACATCCTGCATAAAGACTATAACCTGACCCTCATCATCGCTCAGGCGGCGGCCATCGTGGCCTATCTGCCGGTGGGTGTGATCTCCAGCAGGGTGGGCCGCAAGCGGGCCATTCAGACGGGCGTTATCCTACTGACCGTGGCCTTCGGCGTGGCGGGCTTCCTCCACGCGGAGAGCCCCACGCTGCTGATGAACGCCATGTTCGCCCTGGCGGGCATCGCGTGGGCCACCATCAACGTGAACTCCTTCCCCATGGTGGTGGAGCTGTCCAGCGGCGGCAGCGTGGGCAAGTACACCGGCTTTTACTACACCGCCTCCATGGCGGCGCAGGTGGCCACCCCCATGCTGTCCGGCCTTTTGATGGACAAGTGGGGTATGCGGGTGCTGTTCCCCTATGCCACGGTGTTCGTGGCGCTGGCCTTTGCCACCATGCTGATGGTGCACCACGGCGACAGCAAGCCCCAGATGAAGCTGGGACTGGAAGCATTACAAGATTCGGAGATGGATTGATATGACACTGATTTGGATCCTTTTGGGCATTGTTGTCCTGATTTTTCTGCTGTATCTTCTGTGCCTGCGGTGTGACCGCCGCCGGGACTGGAAGAAGCTCCGGGGCTGGCGCTATGCCCACCGGGGCTTCCACGACAAGCCCCGCATTCCGGAGAACTCCCTCCCTGCCTTCAAGCGGGCGGTGCAGTGCGGCTTCGGCGCGGAGCTGGACGTGCATCTGATGAAGGACGGCCATCTGGCGGTGATCCACGACGCATCCCTGAAGCGCACGACAGGCGCGGATGTGCTGGTGGAGGATCTGACGGCGGAGGAACTGCGGCAGTACACGCTGGAGGGCACCGAGTACCACATCCCGCTGCTGGAGGAGGTGCTGCCCATCTTCGCCGGAAAAGCGCCGCTGATCGTGGAGCTGAAGGCGGAGCGGGGCAATGCCGAAGCGCTGGCGGCGGCTGCCTGCAAGCTGCTGGACAAGTACAAGGTGGACTACTGCGTGGAGTCCTTTGACCCCCGGTGTCTCATGTGGCTGTGGCAGAACCGGCCCGACGTGGTGCGGGGACAGCTCAGCGAGAACTTTGCCCGCCACGGCGACGGGAAAGACCTGCCCGGCGCGGTGCGCTGGGTGCTGAGCAATCTGCTGCTGAACTGCCGCACACGGCCCGCCTTCATCGCCTACCGGTTCGAGGATCGGGACAGCTTGTCGCTGAAGCTGTGCCGCAGCCTGTACGGCGCGCAGGAGTTCAGCTGGACCATCCGCAACAGGGAGGACATGGCCGCCGCCGAGGAAGCCGGCGCACTGGTCATTTTTGAACGCTTCGACCCAAGGGAGGGCAACAAATGAGAGTCATCACCGGAACGGCACGGGGCCGCCGGCTGAAGGAGCTGGAGGGCATGGAGACCCGTCCCACCACCGGCAAGGTAAAGGAGAGCCTGTTCTCCATCATCCAGTTTGATATCGAGGGGCGGCGGGTGCTGGACCTGTTCGCCGGCACCGGCCAGCTGGGCATCGAGGCCCTGAGCCGCGGCGCAAAGCAGTGCGTGTTCATCGACCAGCGCAACGACGCGGTGAAGCTGATCCGGGAGAATTTACAGGTCTGCGGCCTGACGGACAGCGCCGTTGTCCGCAGCGGCGACGCCATGGCCTATCTGAAAAGCGGCGAAAAGTTCGACCTGATCTTTCTCGATCCCCCCTACGCCTCCGGCCTGCTGGTCAAGGCGCTGGAGGATATTGCGGCATTTGACATTTGCCGCGAACATGGTATAATTGTGGCGGAAAGCGCCGTGGAGACGGAATTGCCGGCGCTTGCGCCCCCTTATTCGCTGTATCGTCAGTACCGGTATGGCAAGATCAAGCTGAGCGTCTATCACCGCAGCGGAAACGAGGACACCCTATGAAGATCGCCATCTATCCCGGCAGCTTTGACCCCATCACACTGGGTCATCTGGACATTCTCAGCCGGGCCGCCCGGTGCTTTGACAAGGTTTACATGTGCGTCATGGTCAACTGCGAGAAGAAGCAGCCCATGTTTTCTCAGGAGAAGCGGCTGGAGCTGATCCGCCGCTCCATCGCCCATATCCCCAACGCCGAGGCGGAGCTGTTCTCCGGCCTGCTGGCGGATTACGCCCGCCAGAAAAACGCCTGCATCATCGTCAAGGGCGTGCGGAATATCACGGATTTTGATTCCGAAATGCAGATGGCCCGGATCAATCAGGGCATCGAGCCGGAGCTGGAAACGCTGCTGCTGCCCGCCCGCGCGGAGTTCGAGCATTTCAGCTCCACCATGGCCCGTGAGATGATCCGCTACGGCCAGCCCCTTACCAAATATGTACCCGCTCCGGTGGCGGAGGAATTGATGAAAGGATGTGACCACTGACATGGAGGAAAAGGACGTACAGCGATTGATCGACATGCTGTATAACATGATCGACGAGGCGAAAAGCGCCGCCTTCAGCGCCGAAAAATGCACCATCAACCGGGACGAGGCTCTGGATATTCTGGACGAGATGCGCTCCAAGCTGCCGCTGGAGCTGAAAAAGGCCAAGGAGCTGATCGCCGCCCGCAACGACTATGTGGCCGGCGCCAAGAAGGAAGTGGAAAAGATGATGCGTCAGGCGGAGCTTGACGCCAAGACCATCGTTTCCGAGAGCGAGGTCATCCAGCAGGCCCGCCAGAAGAGCGCCGATATCATCCACCGGGCCGAGGAGCGCAGCCGCGAGCTGTACCGCGTGGCCAACACCTATACCGAGGACGCTTTGCGCCGCACGGAGGAGGCCATTCAGGCCGCATTGTCCGAGGTGCAGACCTCCCGTTCCCAGTTCCGCTCCGCCTCGCAGGAGCAGATGCAGGCCGCCCAGGATCACCTGAAGCAGCAGGAGACCCCGCCCCAGAAGCCTGCTGAGAATAAGTAAACCAAGCCGCAAGCGCTGCCCGTCGGGCAGCGTTTTTTTCGGGGCATGGCAACATATTCGTAGGGGCGGACGACTCTGTCGGCCCCTACAACCGTTTTCCGTAACCCATCCGTCCACCGGGCGGGGCGATGTGGGCATCGCCCCCTACGCAATCAACCAACGTAGCCGTCCGTAAACGGTGGCGGCATGTGGTCACCCCGCCCTACGGAGGAAACCGCCCCTGTACCCCATTGTGAAAAACAACGACAATTCTGCGCAAAAATTCTGCGTTTTGCACAAAAGCACTTATCTTGTAGGAACGAAAATCCAAGACACAATATCTTGTGTCTTGGATTTTTTCAACGTTTCAGAAGTGAAACGTGCGTTTTATTCTGCCTCCGCTCTCAGGAAAATGCTGGAAAAACCACCGTGGAACCCTTGCCGCGACAGGGAAATTTCTCCTTGCAATCCCCTGCCGTTTTGGGTATACTGAAAAACGTGGTGGGGAATTGTGGTGAGATTATCCACATAGGTGGTGCAAAATCCCACACTCGCCCACAGAATGACCATGGGGTGGTGAAAACATGACAGGCCAATATGCGCATAACATTGACGCCAAGGGCCGTCTGTTTATCCCCTCCAAGCTGCGGGAAGAGCTGGGCGATGTCTTTTACGTGACCGTCGGGCAGGATGGCTGCCTGTCTGTCCACTCCGACCAGAGCTGGCAGGAACTGCGGGACAAGCTGCGGGACACCTCCTACACCGAGACCAAGACCCTGCGCACCATGAGTGCCCTGGCCACCCGGTGCGAGCCGGACGCCCAGGGTCGTATCCTGTTACCCCAACGGCTGCGGCAGTATGCCCAGCTGGAAAAGGAAGTTATCATCATCGGCGTATTTGACCGGGCGGAGATCTGGAACGCCCAGCGCTGGACGGAGATCGAAGAGGAAGCCCTCAGCAGCGGTTCGCTGGAGAAGGCTATGCAGAGAATGGGGCTGTGACCATGGAACTACACCACAATGTACAGGAGGATCTCTCCTATGGACACCGCCCGGTGCTGCTGGAGGAATGTCTGGACGCGCTCTGCATCCGGCCCGACGGCGTGTACGTGGACGGTACGCTGGGCCGGGCGGGCCACTCGCTGGAGATCGCCCGCCGCCTGACCACCGGCCGTCTCATCGGCATCGACCGGGACGAAACGGCCATCACCGCCGCCAAGGAGCGGCTGCGTGATTATCTGGATCATGTGACGCTGGTGCACAGCAACTTTGACCGCATCGGCGAGATATTGGAGGAGCTGAACATCTCCGGCGTGGACGGCATGCTGTTCGATCTGGGCGTGTCCTCCCCCCAGTTGGACGACGCTCAGCGGGGCTTCAGCTATATGCACGACGCGCCGCTGGACATGCGGATGGATCGCACGGCGGCGCTGGACGCCCGTCAGGTGGTGAACCAGTGGCCCTATGAGGAGCTGCGCCGCATCCTGTACGACTTCGGCGAGGAGCGCTACGCGCCCGCCATCGCAAAGGGCATCTGCCGGGCAAGAGAGACCGCTCCCATCGAGACGACGCTTCAGCTGGTGGACGTCATCAAGTCCGCCATGCCGCCACAGGCGCTGCGGGAAAAGCAGCACCCCGCCAAGCGGAGCTTTCAGGCCATCCGCATCGCCGTCAACGGCGAGCTGGACGCCCTGCCTCCCATGCTGAACGCCGGGTGCGAGCACCTGAACGTGGGCGGACGGCTGGCGGTGATCTCCTTCCACTCGCTGGAGGATCGCATCATCAAGAAAACCATGCAGGAGCTGGCCACCGGCTGTACCTGTCCTCCCAACTTCCCCGTGTGCGTATGCGGGAAGAAGCCGAAAATGAAATTGATCTCCCGCAAGCCCATTGTACCGGGCGAAGCGGAGCTGACGGAAAATCCCCGTGCCCGCAGCGCCAAGCTGCGCGTGGCGGAGAAGCTGTGACAGTCACTGTCATTGCGCGTGAAAGCTACAAAAGAAAGGAAGTATTCCCATGACGGACGAACGCCGCCGCAATATCAAAATGGTATATGGCTCGCTGGCCTATGATCTGGACACGCTGGCACGGGAGCGGCAGCTGGAGGAAGCCGGCGAAATGCCCCAGCGCACCGCACAGCCGGAGCGCCAGCCCCAGCCCCAGACCCGCCGTCGTCCGCAGGCACAGGCCAAGGCCCGTCCCTCCGCGCTGACCGTGGGTGGCATCGCGGCAGTGTGCGCACTGGTGATGGTGCTGCTACTGGGCTATGTGCAGCTGACCGCCGTGTCCAACAACGTGTCCACCATCAAGAAGGAACTGGCTACGCTGGAGGACGAGCACGTGGCGCTGCTGACGGAATACGAAAAGACCTTCGATCTGGCCACCATCAAGGCCGCCGCCGAGGAGGCCGGTATGTCCAAGCCCTCTGCCGGACAGATCCAGTACATCGACCTGAGCGGCGCGGACTCCGCCGTGGTGTACGGCGACGAGCCGGGCGTGGTGGAGAAGGCCGCTTCCTCGCTGAAGGAGGGGGCGCTGTCCCTGTGGGAATATTTCAGCTGAGTTCCCCGTATAATGACGCGAACAGCAAGGAGTAAGAAGCCGATTTCTTGCTCCTTGCTTTGGCCTTTCCATAAAGGAGTCTTACTATGCCGCAAAATTTCCCCACCAACCGCCAGAATCCCAACCGGAAGGACGAATCCATCCGCCGGGCCAACCGGGTCATCCAGACCCGCACCTTCGTGCTGATGCTCATTATGGGAATCGGCATGTTCTTCCTGCTGTTTTTCAAGCTGTATAACCTGCAAATCACCCGGCACGAGGAATTGCAGGCCAAGGCCGTCAGCCAGCAGACCCGCAGCAGCGTGGTCACCGCCAGCCGCGGCGCCATCTACGACGCATCCGGCAATATTCTGGCCATCTCCTCCACGGCGGAGACCATTTTCCTCTCGCCCAAGGAGATCAACGACGCCCTGAACGACGAGGAGAACCCCGTGGCATGGACAAAGGAGGTCCTTGCCGCCGCGCTGGCGAAAATTCTGGATGTCAGCGAGGAGGGCATCCTGAAAAAGATGGCCCGCACCGACTCCATGTACGAGGTGCTGAAGTTCCGCGTGGAGGAGGACATTGCCGATCAGGTGCGGCAGTACATCAACGACAATAAGGTCAAGGGCGTGTACCTGACCACCGACGCCAAGCGGTACTACCCCTACGGCGATCTGGCCGCCCAGGTCATCGGCTTCGTAGGCGTGGACTATACGGGCCTGTTCGGCCTTGAGGCGGAGTATGACAAGGAATTGCAAGGCCAGTCCGGCCTTGTGGTGACGGCCAAGGCCAACCAGCAGAACGACCTGCTGTACGAGTACTCCCAGTACTTCGACCCGGAGAACGGCGACGAGCTGCAGGTGACGCTGGAGGCTACCGTGCAGTACTATCTGGAAAAGGGCATGAAGGACATGTGCGACGCCTACTCGCCCGCCAACGGCGCCACCGGCATCGTGCTGGACGTGCGCAACGGCGGTATTCTGGCCATGGCGTCCTTCCCCAACTACGACCTGAACGACTACGCCACCGTCACCGACAAGACGCTGCTGGAGCAGATGGAGCGGGGCGAGCTGGACGAGGAGGGCGCTCAGCAGAAGCAATGGCGCAACAAGGCGCTGAACGACACCTATGAGCCCGGCTCCACCTTCAAGATCCTCACCCTGTCGGCGGCGCTGGAGGAGGGCCTGATCGACAAGACCACCTCCGTCAATTGCAGCGGCTCGGTGAACATCTCCGGCCATACCATCCACTGCTCCAACAAGGCGGGCCACGGCCTGCAAACGCTGGAGCAGACCGTGGGGAACTCCTGCAACCCCGCCTTTATCTCCTACGGCCTGAAGCTGGGCACGGAGAAGTTCTATCAGTACATGCGCTCCTTCGGCATCATGTCCGCCACCGGCGTGGATCTGGGCGGCGAGGCCACCGGCGTGTTTGCCGCCGACGCCAACTTTACCCAGCTGGATCTGGCCTGCTACGCCTTCGGTCAGAACTTCACCGTCACTCCGCTGGCACTGATCGCGGCCCAGGCCGCCTGCGTCAACGGCGGATATCTCTATACCCCCCATTTCGCCCAGCAGATCACCGACAGCGACGGCAACGTGATCTGGCAGCATGACGATACCCCGGTGCGGCAGGTCATCAGCGAGGAGACCTCCGCCACCGTGCGGGAATGTCTGGAATACGTGGTAGCCAGCGGCACCGGCAAAAACGGTCAGGTGGCGGGCTACCGCATCGGCGGCAAGACCGGTACGGCCGATAAGGGCCAATCCGGCGACGTGGTGGTGTCCTTCCTGTGCTTCGCCCCGGCGGACGATCCCCAGATCATGATGCTCATCACCATGGATACCCCCAGCCGCTCCACCGGCACCTACGTGTCCGGCGGCAACATGGTGGCGCCCTATTCCAGCGCCATCATGGCGGAGATCCTGCCCTATCTGGGCATCGAGCCCAGCTACAGCGCCGAGGAGCTGATGGGTGTGGACACCACCGTGCCCAACGTCATCGGCATGTCGGTGGAGGAGGCCAAGGATCGCCTGAAGGAGCGCGGCTTCGCCTGCAAGGTGGAGGGCGACGGCGAGACCATCACCGACCAGACCCCCGTGGGCGGTGCCATCATTCCCGGCAAATCCACGGTGGTGCTGTATGCCGGAGCCGAGAAACCGGATAAGATGTGTACGGTACCCTCTCTGGTGGGACGCACCGCCGCCGAGGCCAACACCGCCGCCACCAACGCCGGACTGCTGATCCGCTTCACCGGCACCACCAGCTCGGAGTCCAACACAGTGCTGGTGTTCAGTCAGGAACTGGAGGCCGGTACAGAGGTGCCTGCCGGAACGGTCATCACCGTGCGGCTGGGCGATACCACCGTGCGGGACTGATTGCCGCAGATTTTGCCATATAACAGGGCATATAATCCCATTTTATTTGCGTTTTCTGCCTGCTATACTGGAAAGTGGGCCATATCGCCCAAAACGAGAGCAAAGGAGACGATCCTATGAAACTGAAAGATGTGATAAAAGGACTGGAGATCCTGTCCGCCACCGCCGATAGGGAGCAGGAGATCACCGGCGTCAGCTACGATTCCCGCACCACCGCCCCCGGCGATGTGTTCGTCGCCATCAGCGGCGAGGCGGTGGACGGCCACCGCTTCATCCCCATGGCAGCGGAAAAGGGCGCGGCCTGCGTGGTGTGCGAGCATGTACCGGAGGGGGATATCCCCTACGTGCAGGTGGCAAGCTCCCGCAAGGCGCTGGCCCTGATGGCGGGCAACTGGTTCGACCATCCCGCCAAAGAGATGACCATGATCGGCGTCACCGGCACCAGCGGCAAGACTACCTCCACCTACCTCATCAAGAGCATTCTGGAGCAGAAGGCCGGGGCCAAGGTGGGGCTGGTGGGCACCATCCAGAACATGATCGGCGATCAGGTGCTGCATACCGAGCGCACCACGCCGGAGTCCTTCGAGCTGCACCGCCTGTTCCGCCAGATGTCCGACGCCGGCTGCACCCACGTGGTGATGGAGGTGTCCTCCCACGCGCTGGCACTGGATCGGGTGTACGGCATCCGCTTCGCCGTGGGTATCTTCACCAATCTCAGTCAGGATCATCTGGACTTCCACCACACCATGGAGGCCTACTGCGACGCCAAGGCCATCCTCTTTGACCGCTGCGACGTGGCCATCTACAACGCCGACGACCCGTGGCATGAGCGGATGCTGGCTCACTGCCCCTGCCGCACCTTCAGCTACAGCGCCAAGGGCGACGCCGACCTGTCCGCCAAGAACATCCGGCTCCACGCCGGCAGCGTGGAGTACGACGCCCAGGCGGATACCGAGTGGGCCCACGTCCACGTGGGCATACCCGCCATCTTTACCGTATATAATACGTTGGATGCCATCTCCGCCTGCTGGAATCTGGGCGTGTCCATCGAGGACTGCGCCGACGCGCTGGCGAAGAACCACGGCGTCAAGGGCCGCATGGAGATCATCCCCACCCCCGGCAAGAGCTTCACCATTCTCAATGACTATGCCCACAAGCCTGACGCGCTGGAGAATGTGCTGTCCTCCGTGCGGGGCTTCGCCAAGGGCCGCACCGTGGTGGTGTTCGGCTGCGGCGGCGACCGCGACCGCACCAAGCGTCCCGTTATGGGCGAGATCGCGGCGCGGCTGGCGGATTTCACCATCGTCACCTCCGACAATCCCCGCACCGAGGAGCCCATGGCCATCATCGACGATATTCTGGCCGGGATGAAGGGCTGCACCGCCTACGCCGTGGAGCCGGATCGGGTGAAGGCCATCCACTACGCCATGGATCATGCCCAGCCGGGCGACGTGATCGTGCTGGCGGGCAAGGGACACGAGGACTATCAGGAGATCAACCACCAGCACTTCCCCATGGATGAGCGGGTGATCGTGGCCCAGCACCTGAAGGAAATGTAAACCAGAGAAAACGCCCCTTTACGGGGCAAAAGAAAGAGAGTCGTTCACATGGAAATTATTCTGGCTGCCATCGTCAGCTTTGTTGTCACCGCCGTGGTGGGCAAGTTTCTCATTCCCGCCCTCGTCCGTCTGAAGGCGGGCCAGAGCATCAAGGAGATCGGCCCCAAGTGGCACATGTCCAAGCAGGGCACTCCCACCATGGGCGGACTGATGTTCATTATCGGTATCGGCGTGGCCATCGTCACCTGCGGGTGGCGGGGCATGCTGGAGGGCAGCTTCCAGCACCTGTATGTGTACCTGTTCGCGCTGGTATTCGGCGGCATCGGCTATATCGACGACTACCAGAAGGTGAAGCATCACCAGAACACCGGCCTGACCGCGCCCCAGAAGTTCATTTTACAGCTGGCGGCGGCGGTGGCGTTCCTGTGCCTGATGCGGTACGAGGGAATGCTGAGCCCCAACCTGTATATTCCCTTTTTCAACACGTATGTTGTGTTAAGCTGGGGTGTGTATCTGGTGTTCGCCGCCTTCGTCATCGTGGGCACCGTCAACGCCGTCAACATCACCGACGGGATCGACGGCCTGTCCAGCAGCGTCACGCTGCCGGTGGCGGCCTTCTTCGCGTGGGAGGGCTGCGGCTATATGCCCCAGTATCTGGTGCTGGCGGCGCTGCCGGTGTATTACGGACAGCTGAGTCTGTTCAGCGCGGCGCTGTTCGGGGGTCTGGTGGGCTTTCTGCTGTATAACCACTATCCCGCCAAGGTGTTCATGGGCGACACCGGCTCCCTGTTTCTGGGCGGCGCGGTGGCGGCGCTGGCTTTTGCCTACGACATGCCGCTGGTGCTGATTTTGGTGGGCTTCGTCTACATCTGCGAAACGCTGTCCGATATCATTCAGGTGAGCTACTTCAAGCTGACACACGGCAAGCGTGTGTTCAAGATGGCGCCGCTGCACCATCACTTCGAGATGTGCGGCTGGAGCGAGAAAAAGGTGGTGGCGGTGTTCGCCACGGTGAGCCTGCTGTTCTGCCTGCTGGCCGTTGTGGCGGTGCAGGGAAGATTTTTGGCAATGTAAGCTGGCATGAAATCTGACGATTTCATTGCCAAAAGGATTGCGGCCGACTGCGCGCGTCCTTCGGACACACTGGCGGCCGAGGAGAATTTTTCCGACATACACGCCGCCGGAAAAATAATTTGAATGTTTCGCGGCGTCCACGCCGCGAACTCTGCGAGGCTTTCGGGGCGGTGTAGGCATCGCCCCCTACGAAGCAACCAACGTACCCGTCCGTATGACGGCGGCGGCCTGAGGGCAGGCCGCCCTACGCACCGGCCACCGATAGAACTTCGTAGGGCGGGGTGCCCTCACCCCGCCGCACGATAATGCACCGCACCAAAAGGCCCCCTTGTGTAAAGGGGGCTGTCACCGAAGGTGACTGGGGGATTGTTGATTACCTGACAACCCCTCCGGCGCTTCGCGCCACCTCCCCTTACACAGGGGAGGCTTTGAATCCCACCCCCAACACCCCACACAGAAAGGAGGAACGTCCCATGACCCAACGTCCCAAGCAGCCTCCCGTCAAGCATGCGGAGAAAATGCGCCGCAAGTCCATCGAGCAGAAGCATTTGCAGGCCGCCAAGGGCGGACGCATCGACGTTCCCTTCCTGCTGCTGGTGCTGCTGCTGACGATCATCGGCCTTGTGATGCTGTTTTCCGCCAGCTTTCCCTCCGCCTACTACGAAACCGGAACCCCCACCTACTACTTCAAGCGGCAGGCCATTTACGCCGCCGTGGGTCTGGCGGGTCTGGCGCTTGCCGCCCGGTTCAACTATCAGCGCTGGCGCGGCGCGTCCCGACTCTTGCTGATCCTCTCGCTCTTTCTGCTGATGCTGGTCATCATTCCCGGTATCGGCATCAAACACAACAACGCCCGCCGCTGGCTGGGCATCGACGGTGTCTTTACCTTCCAGCCCTCGGAGATCGCCAAGCTGGCGGTCATCGTCTATTTTGCCGACAGCATCTCCAAAAAGCGGGAGAAAATGCTGCAATGGCGGGAGGGCATTGTGCCCTATGCCGTGATTCTTGGTGTTTTTTCCATCCTGATGATGCTGGAGCCCCACCTGTCCGGTACGATCCTCATCGTGGGCACCGGCGCTATCATGATGGCGGTGGGCGGCATGCAGCGGTGGCTCATCGGCGCGGGCGTCGGCGGCGTGGCCGCCGTGGCGATGCTGTTCGTCAAGCTGGTGGAAGGCGGCGTCATATCCTACGGCGCCAGCCGTATCGCTATGTGGCACGACCCATGGCTGGACACCAGCAAGGACGGCTACCAGATGGTGCAGAGCCTGATCGCCATCGGCTCCGGCGGCCTGCTGGGTCTGGGCTTTGGCAAGGGACGGCAGAAGTTCATGTATCTGCCGGAGGAGCACAACGACTTTATTTTCGCCATCGTATGCGAGGAGCTGGGGCTGGTGGGCGCCTGCATCATCATGCTGATCTTCGCCATGCTGCTGGTGCGGGGCTTCTGGATCGCTCTCCACGCCCGTGACCGGTTCGGCACGCTGCTAGTGGTGGGCATCATGACCCAGCTGGGTTTGCAGGTGTTCCTGAATATCGCCGTGGTGTCGGGCCTTGTGCCGGCCACCGGCATTTCGCTGCCCTTCTTCAGCTACGGCGGCACGGCATTGGCCTTGCAGCTGGGCGAAATGGGCATTGTCCTCAGCGTTTCCCGGCAGATACCCGCCCCGCGAAACGGGTAGCGACTGTTATTGGTGTGGCAACCCGCTTCCAAAGCCTCCCCTGTGTAAGGGGAGGTGTCAACGCAAAGCGTTGACGGAGGGGTTGCCTATTACGGAGACAATCCCCCAGTCAGCTTCGCTGACAGCCCCCTTTACACAAGGGGGTCAAGTATAGATGCGCGGCTCTCTCCCTCACAATGACACCCAAGGAGCGAAAGCGCGTATTGCCCATCCCTCCCCAAAGGAGCTGTTTGCTATGAATGTGATCTTTACCTGCGGCGGCACCGCCGGACATGTGAATCCGGCGCTGGCGCTGGCAGGCTATCTGCGGGAAAAAGACCCCGCCGCCCGCGTACTGTTCGTGGGCACCCCCAACGGCATGGAGCGGGGCCTGATCGAAAAGGCGGGCTATGACTTTGCCGCCGTGGAGGTCAGCAACTTCCACCGCTCCCTGTCGCCCAAGGCGCTGCGCCACAATTTCAAGACCGCCAAGACCCTGATGACCTCCCGCCGTGAGGCGGACGCCACCATTCGCGCCTTCCAGCCGGATCTGGTGGTGGGCACCGGCGGCTACGCCAGCTATCCCGCCATCAAGGCCGCCGCCCGGCGGCATATTCCCACCGCCGTCCACGAGTCCAACATGATCCCCGGCCTGACCACCAAGCTGCTGGAGGGCTGCGTGAACTGCGTGATGGTGGGGTTCGAGGACTGCCGCCGCCACTATAAGCACCCCGAAAAGGTGGTGGTCACGGGAACGCCGGTGCGGGGCGATTTCTTCGCTCTGACGAAGCAGCAGGCCCGTGAAAAGCTGGGCTATACCGACGATAAGCCGCTGGTGGCCTCCTTCTGGGGCAGTCTGGGTGCGTCCACCATGAACGCCCGGATGCTGGACTTCTTCCGGCGGGAGCAGGCGGACGGCTTTCCCTTCCACCACATCCACGCCGCCGGAAAGAGCGACTGGCCCCATGTGTCCGGCGAGCTGGAGAGGCTGGGTCTCAGCAGTCCGCTGCTGGATGTGCGGCAGTACATCTATGATATGGCGGTGGTGATGGCTGCCGCCGATCTGGTCATCAGTCGCGCCGGAGCCAGCACCCTCAGTGAGGTGACGGCGCTGGGCATGCCCACCATACTGGTGCCCTCTCCCTACGTGGTGGCCAACCACCAGGAGAAGAACGCACGGCTGCTGGAGTCCCACGGCGGCGCGGTGATGCTGACGGAGGAGCAGGCCACCGGCGAGGCGCTGTACGAGAGCGCGAAGGACATTCTGCAAAATCCGGAGAAGCGCCGGTCCATGGCAAAGGCCATGGCGGAGTTGGGCATTCCCGATGCCACGGAGCGGATCTACAACACCTTGATGGCCCTGCTGTAACGGGGCAAGCTTCGTCTTGCATAGGATGGGTAAAACCATTGGGAAAGGCGGAGCGATATGTCTTATCTGAGGATACAGGGAGGCCGCCCCCTCAGCGGCCATCTTACGGTGCAGCGGGCGAAAAACAGCGTCCTGCCCGTTCTGGCCGCCACGCTGCTGGCGGGCGGGGAATGCCGCATTGCGGACTGTCCCCGGCTCAGCGACGTGGAGACGGCGGCGGAGATCCTGCGGCATCTGGGGTGTCAGGCACAGTGGGACGGCAACGACCTGCTGGTGGACACCGCCTGCGTCACCCGCTGGGATATCCCGGAGGAGTTGATGCGGAAAATGCGTTCCTCGGTGATCTTTCTGGGGGCGATCCTGACCCGGTGCGGCCGGGCGGAGCTGTCCTATCCCGGCGGCTGCGAGCTGGGGCCCCGGCCCATCGACCTGCACCTTACCGCCCTGCGGACGCTGGGCGCGGAGATCAGCGAGATCGGCGGCAGTCTGCTGTGCCGGGCGGAGTGCCTGCGCGGCGGTGACATTCTGCTGACGCTGCCCAGCGTGGGCGCTACGGAGAACGCCATTCTGGCAGCCTGCGGCGCAGAGGGCACTACCATCATTTCCAACGCGGCCCGTGAGCCGGAGATCGTAGACTTACAGGACTTCCTGCAAAAGCTGGGAGCCGACGTTCACGGGGCTGGCACCTCCACCATTACGGTGCTGGGCGGCGGCGTGCGCCGCGGCTGCGTTCACCGATGCATCGGCGACCGGATCGCCGCGGCTACATACCTGTGCGCGGCGGCAGCTGCCGGCGGACAGGTGACATTGCGAGGCGTGGACTACCGCCACCTTGCCACCGTTACCACGGCGCTGGGGCAGGCGGGCTGCCGCCTGCAATGCACGGAAGATTCCATCACGCTGGAGAGCGACGGCCGTCTGCGGGCCATCCCGCCGGTGCGCACCTCGCCCTATCCCGGCTTTCCCACCGACGCCCAGGCGCCCCTGATGGCGGCGCTGCTGCGGTCGGAGGGCGCGGTCATGTTCGTGGAGAACATGTTCGACAGCCGCTACCGCCACGTGCCGGAGCTGGTGCGGATGGGCGCGGATATCCGTCTGGAGGGACGGGTGGCCGTGGTCTACGGCACGCGGGAGCTCCACGGTGCGGCGGTGCGCTGCACCGACCTGCGGGGTGGAGCGGCATTGGCGATCGCGGCGCTGCAAACGCCGGACGCCACATTGATACACGAAATTTACCACATCCAACGGGGCTATCAGGACATGGCCGGCGACCTTCGGGCGCTGGGCGCGGACGCTGCCGTGGAGGTGTAACGGATACAGAAAGGATACACTATGGCCAGAAGACGCAGCTATCACCGCAAACGCCGTCAGGGACGGTTTTCGTTCCTGTATAAGATATTGATCTTTGTGGCCATCTGCGGCGCCATCGCCGTGGCGCTGGCGCTGTTCTTCAAGGTGGATACCATCACCGTCACCGGCAACAGCCGCTACACCGCCAACCAGATCATCGAGGCCAGCGGCATCGAGACGGGGGACAATATGTTCTTCCTGAACAAATACCACGCCTCGGAGCGGATCACCGCCGCGCTGCCCTATGTGGAGACGGTGCGCATCAGCCGCCAGCTGCCCGATACACTGGTGGTGACGGTGACGGAGTGTACCGCGCCTGCCGCCGTGTCGCAGGACGGCAAGCTGTGGCTGCTGTCCGGCGACGGCAAGATCGTGGATGCCAAGACCGGCGACGGCAAGCAGTACGCCGTGGTGGAGGGGCTGACGCTGCTGGAGCCCCAGGTGGGCGCGGACCTTCAGGTGCCGGAGGAGCAGCAGCCCTCCGCCCGCCTGCTGCTGACGCTGCTGGGTCTGCTGCGGGACAAAGACATGCTGGGGGACGTGCAGACCATCGACCTCAGCGACACCGCCTCGGTGGTGATGCGGTATCTGGACAGGTTCGACGTGACCTTCCGCTGGGACGCGGATTTCGATTATAAGCTGGATTATCTGCTGGCGGTGGTGGAGCGCCTTGAGGTCAACGAAAAGGGCGCCATCGACATGACGCAGGAGGGAAAAGCCAGCTTTATCCCCGGATGACGGCCTTCCCATGAACTTTTTTTGAAAAAAGGCCGTTACCACTTGACCTGCGGCCTATTCCGCAATATAATACAAGATGTAGTATTAGCAAATAACGAATTTTCGTTTTTATACCATTTCTACCGGAGGGAACGAACATGGCTTTTGGACTGGAAACAGGCGTGGAAAACGTAGTCAGTATCAAGGTGGTCGGCGTTGGCGGCGGCGGCAACAATGTGGTCAACCGCATGGTGCGCAGCGGAGCCAAGGGCGTCGATTTTATCGCCGTGAATACGGACAAGCAGGCGCTGAACGCTTCCAGCGCCAACTATAAGCTGCAGATCGGCGAAAAGCTGACCGGCGGAAAGGGCGCGGGCTCCAACCCGGACATCGGCCGCAAGGCCGCCGAGGAGAGCCGCAACCAGATCAGCAAGGCCCTGGAGGAGACGGACATGGTGTTCGTCACCGCCGGTATGGGCGGCGGCACCGGCACCGGCGCGGCTCCTGTGGTGGCCGAGATCGCCCGCGAGCTGGGCGTGCTGACCGTGGGCGTCGTCACCAAGCCCTTCGGGTTCGAGGGCCGCAAGCGCGCTCAGCAGGCCGAGGCCGGCATCAGCGAGCTGCGGGACAAGGTGGACTCCCTTGTCATCATTCCCAACGAGCGGCTGAAGTTCGCCACCGACCAGAAGATCACCTTCGCCAACGCCTTCGAGATCGCCGACGACGTGCTGCGTCAGGCGGTGCAGTCCATTTCCGACCTGATCCGTGACACCGGCTTCATCAATCTGGACTTTGCCGACGTGACCGCCATCATGAAGGATGCGGGCATGGCCCACATGGGCGTAGGCCGCGCTGCCGGAAAGGGCAAGGCCGAGGAGGCTGCCCGTATGGCCATCTCCAGCCCGCTGCTGGAGACCTCTATCGAGGGTGCGCGGGGTGTGCTCATCAACATTACCGGCTCCACCGATATCGGTCTGGAGGAGGTGGAGCAGGCCGCCATGCTGGTGCAGCAGGCGGTGCATCCCGACGCGCTGACCATCTTCGGCGCTACCTTCGACGAATCGCTGGACGACGAGATCCGCGTCACCGTCATCGCCACCGGTTTTGCCGAGGGCCAGCAGGCCAAGACCGCCGAAGCCGAAAAGACCCCGGCAGGCCAGCCCGTCAAGCTGGATCCCCTGCCTGCCGAGGGTGAGAAGGCCGACGACGATATGGACAAGTCCTTCAACGATATCCTGAAGATCTTCCAGAAGGACAATTATTAAGGAAAAGATACCAAAAGGCCGTTTGCCTGTGCGGGCAAGCGGCCTTTATTACGGGAACAGGAGGACAACGATGAAACCCATGGAACTGCTGGCCGTGCTGCACACGGCGGAACGGCTGAAGGACACCACCCGCCATTGCTACACCTCCCAGGGGCGCCACGAGAGCGTGGCGGAGCACAGCTGGCGGGTGACGCTGATGGCGTATCTCATGCGGGACGAATTTCCGGAGCTGGATATGGACAAGGTGATACAGATGTGCCTGATCCACGATCTGGGCGAGTGCTTCACCGGCGACATTCCCTCCTTCGAGAAAACGGCGGCGGACACCGCCAGGGAGGACGGCCTGCTGGCTCGGTGGGTGGCCGGACTGCCCCAGCCCTACTGCCGGGACATGGCGGCGCTGTACGCCGAGATGGACGCGCTGGAAACGCCGGAGGCCAGGCTCTACAAGGCGCTGGACAAGCTGGAGGCGGTGATCTCCCACAACGAATCTCCACTGGACACGTGGCTGCCGCTGGAGTACGACCTGAACCTGACCTACGCCAACGACAATGTGGCATTCTCCCCCTATCTGACCGCCTTGCGGCAGGCCGTCCGTCAGGAGACGGAGGAAAAGGTGGCAAAAGGGGAGTAAATCCTATACGGAGCGTAATTCCATGCTGTAATTATACAACATGGAATTAAAAATCGACCCCGCGATAAGTGCAGAGGGGACGTTAAACATTCGTAGGGGCGGGGGTCTACCCCGCCCTTGGCCCCCTCTGAGAGGGGGCTGTCGAGCATAAGCGAGACTGGGGGGGAGAGAACAAAAGCCTTGAATTCTCTCCCTCCGTCATGACCGCAGGTCATGCCACCTCCCTCTGAGAGGGAGGCAATAAAATAACACCACCGACACACAAACAAAAACCGGACTCCTTTCGGAAGCCCGGTTTTTGCTGTTTATAAGGGGTGAGAAACTCACAATGGAAAGCAGTGTTTACTTGGCAGCAGCGGCCTTCTTCTGAGCGCTCAGCGCCTTGATGCCCTGTACCACCAGGTCGATGGCCAGAATCACCAGCAACACGCCGATGATACCGCGGATGTAGCACCACACCACGCCTTCGCCGCCAGCGGCGATACCGGCGACCTGAGCCTTGATGGTGAACACCAGAGAGGTCAGAGTGACGACCAGCATGAAGAACATGGGGAAGTAGAACATCTTGTTGTTGCGGCCGATCTTACCCAGCCAGCAGCACACAGCCAGCAGACCCAGAGCAGCCAGCAGCTGGTTGGCAGCGCCAAACAGCGCCCAGATCTTGGCATAACCGGTCAGACCCAGCGCCACGCCGGCCACCACGGTGATACCGGTGGCAACATAGGGGTTGGTGATGACGCGCTTCCAGCCCTTCAGATCCTCGCGGGTCTGGCCGGGCTCCACGAAGAACTCAGCGAACATGTAGCGGGCCAGACGGGTAGCGGTATCCACGGAGGTCAGGCAGAATGCGGACACAGCCAGAATCAGCATGGAGTACACGGCGTTGTAGCAGCCGTCGCCGAACACCTTGGAGAACATGGAGGCCAAGCCGGTGGCGAACACGACGGTAGGAGTCGTGGTGGTGCCGTCAGCATACTGCGCCCAGATGTAACCGACAGCGCAGACGGAGATCAGAGCCAGAGCGCACTCGATCAGCATACCGCCGTAAGCGATGGGCTTGGCGTCCTTCTCCTGATCCAGCTGCTTGGAGGTGGTGCCGGAGCCAACCAGAGAGTGGAAGCCGGACACAGCACCGCAGGCGATGGTCACGAACAGAGCGGGGAACATATAACCCAGAGAAGTGCCGCTGGGCGCCAGAGTGTCATAGAAGCCGGTGAAGGCGGGCATGTCCACAGTGGGGGCGCAGCCGATGATACCCACAACAGCCAGAACCATCATGCCGTACAGCAGGAAGGAACTCAGGTAGTCACGGGGCTGCAGCAGGATCCACACGGGGGTGACGGAAGCGACGCCGATATAGATACCCACAATGATCATCCACACGGTGTAGCTCAGATAGATGGGGTGCCAGTTCAGGCCGATGACCATGCAGACCACGATGCCGATGACGCCGATCACGGTAGCCACGCCCAGAGGCGCATTGCGGCGATAGACAAAGAAGCCGAACAGGATCGCCATCAGGATGAACATGATGGAGATGATAGCGGTGGAAGCGTTGGCAGAGGAGGCGGCATAGTCGATGGCGCCCTCTGCGGTGTAGGTGGCCTTGAAGGTGTTGGCCACGATGGAGGCGAAGGCAGCCACCACCAGGATCAGGGTCAGGTAAGCGAACACGATGAACAGCTTCTTGGCCTTGGCGCCGATGGCGTCGCCGATGACCTCGCCGATGGATTCGCCCTTGTGGCGGATGGAAGCGAACAGTGCGCCGAAGTCATGCACGCCGCCGAAGAAGATACCGCCGATCAGAACCCACAGCATCACGGGAACCCAGCCGAACACAGCCGCCTGAATGGGGCCGTTGATGGGGCCGGCGCCGGCGATGGAGGAGAAGTGATGGCCCATCAGCACAGGAGCCTTGGCAGGGCAGTAGTCCTTGCCGTCTTCCATGGTATGAGCAGGAGTAGGACGGGAGTTGTCAACGCCCCACTTCTTGGCCAGCCAGCCGCCGTAGAAAATATAGCCTACGACCAGAACTGCGCAGCCGATGATAAGGAACAAAGCAGCATTCATAAAGCTCTCTCCTTTCTGAACAAGTTTTTCTTTTGCTTATGAAACAGGCCCCGGTTAAAGACCTGCGCTGCACTGTGTCCGCTGCGGTTGGTGCTGACCGTTTCCTCCGGCAGCACCGCCAGCGCGGTGTGGAAATCCATCCAGCCCCAATAGGACATCTTGAAGCTCTTGTACAGCTTGCACTGCTTCAGCGCCTTTTTCGCGTCCTCGTCGCAGCTGTCGCATACGAACAGGGCTGTGATGTAGGTGTACATGTGGTTGGGGCCGGGCTTGATGCGGGCCATGCCCTCGTCATAGGCCAGCTTTTCGCACTGGTCATAGATCTCTCTCGTCAGGTGGGGCACATTGAACAGATACACATACTCAAAGCTGTTGGCTTCCCAAAGCTTGGCTTTTTTCGACAGCACGTATTTCGAGGATTCCGCATAAAAATCCATCTGCGCCGCCAGCGGCTTCCGGTGCTCCTCGCACAGCCGCACGTCAAATTCACCGCTGTAAATATCACACAAACGGTTCACAGCTTCTTCACGCGTCATGGTTCCACCGTCCTTTCCACATGCGCGGCGACAACGCTTCTTTCATTTCTTTCGCGATTTTAAGCGCGAAAAGAATACAGGGGAAAAGTTGATTTTTTCCTCCCCGGAAACGTTATCGCAACATCAAAATTTACGTTTCATACTATACGCCAGTTGTTTTTGAATTTCAAGACGGCAAAATTCACAATAATTTAACGAATTCTTTATGTAAATTTTCTGTTAAGACCATATTGAATCCATAAAGATTCTGTGATAAGATAGACTCGTATCACCGCCCATGGCGGAAGCAGGCAAAACGCACCGTGAAACGTATTTCACGGTGCGTTTTTATGCATCTGTCGTCAACAGCCCCGGCGGAGCGGGAAAGGGCGGCCTGTCCCTACCTATATATAAGGATATCGGGGCGACAAATTTACGGCTATCTGTTGACCTGAGCCGATACTATGTAGTAAAATGGAAGCGTATGGAAAACGTACCCTACCATAGCATAGATCATAACGATAAAAGGAGAAAGAAAATGGGACTGATCAAAGCAGCATTGGGCAGCGTGGGCGGCGTGATGGCCGACCAGTGGAAGGAATATTTCTATTGTGAAGCTTTGCCCGAAAACGTCATGGCCGTCAAGGGTCAGAAGCGCGTCTCCGGCCGCTCCAGCAATACCAAGGGCAGCGACAACGTGATCTCCAACGGCAGCGTCATCGCCGTGGCCGATGGTCAGTGCATGATGATCGTGGATCAGGGTCGCATCATCGAGGTCTGCGCCGAGCCGGGCGAGTTTACTTATGACATGTCCACCGAGCCGTCCCTGTTCACCGGCGAGCTGAAGGGCAGCATCCGCGCCGTCATCGACAGCATGACCAACCGCTTCACCTTCGGCGGCGAGGCTCCCAAGGATCAGCGGGTGTACTATTTTAATACCAAAGAGCTGATGGGCAACAAGTACGGCACCCCCAGCCCCGTGCCCTTCCGGGTGGTGGATCAGCGTGCCGGTATCGACATTGACGTGGGCATCCGCTGCTTCGGCGAGTACAGCTATCACATCACCAACCCCGTCCTGTTCTATACCAACGTCTGCGGCAACGTCAGCGAGGCCTATACCCGCGACAAGCTGGACAGTCAGCTGAAAACCGAGCTGCTGACCGCCTTGCAGCCCGCCTTCGCCAGGATCGGCGAGAACGGCATCCGCTATTCCCAGCTGCCCGGCCACACCATGGAGCTGGCCGACGCCCTGAACGAAGTCCTCAGCAAGAAGTGGCGTGACCTCCGCGGCATCGAGATCGTGTCCTTCGGCGTGTCCAGTGTCACCGCCGACGAAGAGGACGAAAAGATGCTGAAGGAGCTGCAGCGCAACGCGGCCTTTATGGATCCCACCCGTGCGGCGGCGCATCTCGTCGGCTCTCAGGGCGATGCCATGAAGATGGCGGCCAGCAATCAGGGCGGCGCGGCCATGGCGTTTATGGGCATGAACATGGCCGGTCAGGCCGGCGGCATGAACGCCCAGAACCTGTACGCCATGGGTCAGCAGCAGGCGGCGCAGCAGTCTGCACAGCAGGCCGCTCCTGCCAACGGCTGGACGTGTGCCTGCGGCCACAGCGGCAACACCGGCAAGTTCTGTGCCGAATGCGGCCAGCCCAAGCCCGCTCCCGCCGGGGAGTGGAAGTGCGCCTGCGGCGCGGTGAACACCGGCAAATTCTGCTCTGAGTGCGGCTCTCCCAAGCCCGCCGGCGAGTGGACCTGCTCCTGCGGCAGCGTCAACAAGGGCAAGTTCTGCGCCAACTGCGGCAATCCCCGGCCTTGAGGTACGTAACGGAAACAGCGGAAAAGTGAGGAAAAGGCAATGCAGTATGTAGATTATTACGACTATTATTATGAGTACAGTGCCCCGGTCTACTTCAGCCTTGCGGCAAGCATCGCTTCGCTGGCGCTGAGCGTACTGCTGATCGTGGCCATGTGGCGGATCTTCCAGAAGGCGGGCAAGCCCGGCTGGGCCTCCATCGTGCCGTTTTATAATCAGTATGTGCTGTTTGAGATCACCTGGGGCAACGGCTGGCGGTTCCTGATGCTGCTGATCCCCTTCTACAACATCGTTCTGGGCATCCAGACTCAGGTGAAGCTGGCAAAGGCCTTCGGCAAGAGCGGCGGCTTCGCCGTGGGGCTGATCTTCCTGACCTACGTGTTCTACCCCATTCTGGCCTTTGACGGCTCCGTCTATCAGGGCGTTCCCGGCAAGGCGGGCGAGGGTCGCTGCGTGCAGCGGGAGGGCTACGCGCCCGACAGCGGCAGCTACCGACAGAACGATTATCAGAAGGACACCTATCAGCAGCCGGAGGACAGCGGCTTCCGCGTGACCCATTGCCCCAACTGCGGTGCGCGGGTGGACGGCGGCAAATTCTGCGAGAACTGCGGCAGGCCTCTGTAACAAGCAGGAAAAAGCAAAAAACGGGAGGAAAACTATGGCATCCCAGATCACCAACTATAAATGCCCGGCCTGCACCGGCCCGCTCCACTTTGTGGGCGCGTCCGGCAAGCTGGAGTGCGACTTCTGCGGCGGCAAGTACGACGTGGCCGAGATCGAGGCCCTGTACGCCGACAAGGAGGCCAAGGCCGTAGAGGCCACGGAAAAAGCAAACGAAAAAACGGAGCAGAACCGCAAAAAGCTGGAGGAGATGGAGGCTCAGGGCTGGGACACCTCGTCCCTCAGCAGCGACTGGGGCAAGGACGCCAACGGCATGAAGGCCTACAACTGCCCCAGCTGCGGCGCGGAGCTGATCTGCGACGCGTCCACCGCCGCCACCTCCTGTCCCTACTGCGGCAACCCCTCCGTGGTGCCGGGGCAGTTCAGCGGCGCGCTGAAGCCGGACTACGTCATTCCATTCAAGCTCAGCAAGGACGACGCCATCGCCGCCCTGAAAAAGCACTATAAGGGCAAGCCCTTCCTGCCCAAGGCCTTCACCAAGGGCAACCACATCCAGGAGATCAAGGGCGTGTACGTCCCCTTCTGGATGTTCGACGGCCGGGCCGAGGGTCACGTGGAGTACGAGGGTCTGATCTCCCACGTCCACACCGAGGGCGACTACGAGGTCACCACCACCGAGCATTACGACGTGCGCCGCGGCGGCGATATCGCCTTTGAAAAGGTGCCGGTGGACGCCTCCAGCAAAATGCCCGATGACCACATGGACTCCATCGAGCCCTATAATTACAAGGATCTCAAGCCCTTCTCCACCGCATATCTGCCGGGCTTTCTGGCGGATAAGTACGACGTGTCCGTGGCGGACAGTCAGGAGCGGGCCGACAGCCGCTGCACCGCGTCTCTGGAGGCGGCGCTGCGCCGCACGGCCAACATGTACGACACCTGCGTCCCCCTGAATCAGGATATCCGCCTGAAGCGGGGCAAGGTGCACTACGCGCTGCTGCCCGTCTGGATGCTGCACACCAAGTGGAACGGCAAGGACTTCCTGTTCGCCATGAACGGGCAGACCGGCCGTCTGGTGGGCGACCTGCCCACGGATATGGGCAAGTTCTGGACCACGTTCGCGGCCATCGCCATACCGGTGACGGCGCTGGCGACGCTGATCCTGCATATTCTGTAAGGGAGGGTCTGAGAGGATGAAAAAGAAATTTTTGACCCTTTTGCTGGCGCTGATGATGGCGCTGGCGCTGACCGTCCCCGCCTGGGCGGAGCAGCAGCCCGGTGACGCCTTTGTCTACGATATGGCGGGCCTTCTGTCCGAGGAGGACGACGCCTATCTGGAGGCGCTGGCCAGCCAGATCTCCTGGGAGCACAACTGCGCCGTGTACATCGTCACCATGGAGGATTATCAGGAGTACGACAGCGATATCCACTATGCGGTGGTGTCCTTCTATGACAGCAACAGCCTTGGCATCGGCGAAAACCGCGAGGGTATCCTGCTGATGCTGAGCATGTACGACCGCAGCTATGACCTGTATGTCCGGGACGGCGGCATTGCTCAGTATGCCGTCAGCGACTATGGCCGTCACAAGATGACAGATGTCTTTCTGGATAACTTCGGCGAGGACGACTGGCGGGGCGGCTTCGAGGATTACCTGTTCGCCTGCGACGAATACCTGACGCTGGCGGAGCAGGGGACGCCTGTGAAGAAGTCACTGGCCAGCTCTCTGCTGCCCGGCCTTGCCATCGGCATTGCCGTGGCGCTGGTGATCTGCCTGAGCCTGAAGGGCATGATGAAGTCCGTCCGCAGAAGCGCCCGTGCCGATATCTATGTGACCGAGGAGGGGCTGAACCTGACGGAGCAGGTTGACCGCTATACCCACACCACTGAGACGCGCCGCAAGATCGAGAAGGATCATGATTCCGGCAGCAGCGATCACTCCGGCGGCGGCGGTTCCAGCACCAGCGGCCATTTCTAAAAGGTACATATGCAAAAAGAGACCCCAAAGGGTCTCTTTTTTGCGCGGCGAAAACACCATGGCTGTCATTGCGAGCCAGTGACCGATGTCACTGGCTCGCAATGACAGATTTTTTCTACCCCACAATCTCATTGATCCCCGTTCTCCGCCACCCAGCGCCGCACGTAATCCACGAACCGGCGGGTGGAGGAGGACAACGCTTTTTCGTCCTTTACGCCGATGCCGATGCTGCGGTGGAAGGTCATGGGCGGGCGGCAGGCGGTGACGGGGTAGGGGCTGTGGCGCACCATCAGCTCCGGCAGCAGGCTGATGCCCAGTCCCTTGGACACCATGGACAGGATGGTACGATCCTCCCGCGCCGTGTATTTCACGTGGGGACGGATCCCCATGGCGTCAAAGGCCGCCACGATCTCGTAGTCCTCGCCCTCCTCCAGCCGGATGAACGGCTCCGATGCCAGTGCTTCCAGCGGAAAGGGATCGCTGTCCGCCAGCGGGTGGCCGCAGGGCACGATCACCTGTAATTCGTCATGGTGCAGGGCGTAGGTTTGCAGCCGCTTCACCGACGGCAGCCGCAGAAAGCCGCAGTCCACCGTGCCCCGCAGGATCCACTCCTCGATCTGGTCGTAAAAGTCACCGGTGACCACCTCAAACTCGATGTTGGGGTAGCGCTGGCCGAAGCTTTGCAGGATGGAGGGCAGCCAGTGGACGGACACGCTGGTAAAGGTGGCCACCTTCACAAGACCGGCGTCCAGCCCCTTCAGGCTGGCGGCGGACTGCATCAGCGCGTGGTGGTCGGCGCACAGCCTTTCGATCTGGGGCAGCAGCGCCCGGCCATCCGCCGTCAGCACCACGCCGCCCCGGTTGCGGCTGAGAAGCGTCACCCCCAGCTCGTCCTCCAGCGCCTGCACCGCGTGGCTGACGCCGGATTGGGTGAAGTTCAGCGCCTGCGCCGCCTTGGAAAAATTGCCGCACTGTACGGTTTTCAAAAAAATCTGGTATTTGGAGATACTCATGCCGCCGCCTCGCTTTCTGCCGCTATTATATCATACTTTTTCTCATACTTGCAAGTACAATTATGCGTTTTACAAATGCAAAATCCTGTGATATGATAATGACAGTGAAACGAGACGCGTCGAAAGCACAGAAACATACACGAACCAACACATGGAATTTTCAAGGAGGTACATGAATTATGGCACTGATTACGAAGACGATCCGCTGCGCTACCTGCGGCAGCACCGCTGTTACTGTTGATGGCAAGAACTACATCTGCGCCGATTGCGGCGCCCGCAATGACCACCCTATGTCCGCGGCTGATCTGGCGGCGGTGAACCGCATCACCATGCTGGGCGGCGACAGCCAGGAGCTGGAGCGCCTGCGCAGGCAGTATCGGAATCTGGATGTCACCAGCTGGTCCAGCGAGAACCGCCTGCAGGTGAAGTAAGCGATCCCCACGTTTTCCATAAAGGCAAGGCCCTCCGCCGTTTCGGCGGAGGGCTTTGCTGCGTGTTGAAGAAAATTGTTGTAGGGCGGGGCCTATGTGCCCCGCCGTTGATGGTGCATCAGATATTGTGCGGCGGGCCACACGGGGCCCGCCCTACGAAATGGTGCGATACCGCTTCTCCCACAGGCTCCCCGCTACGACCTTGCCGGGGAGAAGGGCCGCTAGCGCTTCCGCATTACGCCAGTCCTGCGGCGTTTCCACCTTATTGACGTACACCCAACCGCTGGCATAGCCCTCGGCGCGGAGCACCGCCGCTTCCAACGCGGGGGTGACCACATCGTCCTCCGCCGCGCCGCACAGGGCGGCGTAACGCTCCGGGCGGTGACAGATCTGTCGGATGGGGCGGCCAAAGCCGTCGGCTCCCACCACATAGATAGTCTGGCGGACATTGGGGGGGGTCACCGGCTCGTGAGGGGCGTGGGCTTTCAGGGGCAGGCGCTTGGCGCCGTCGGCCTCCACCAGCACAAAGTCCGCCAGCTGCGCCAACGTCTCAAAGGACAGCGCCGGGGCGGTCAGCTTGCCCTCCGCCGTTTCGCTGGCCACGCACACCGCGCCATGGGCCGCCAGCGCGGCGGACACGGCGTCAGCGCCGCCGGACAGCAGCACGGGGTACTGCTCCGGCCTTTGGATATGGGTGGAGGTGGTGACCACCACCGTGCCGCGGCGGCGCAGCTCCTCCGCCAGCGTACACATAAGCGTGGTCTTACCGCCGCCGCCAATGAGAGCGGTGACGCCCCTTTCCACGCCCAGCAGGGCGGAAATGTCCATTATATGTCCTCCGGCACACGCACCCAACGGGTGGGCACGCCGCCCTCAAACGTCACCTGATAGCCGGTGCCGGCCTTGCGGTACCAGTCCACCCGCAAGCCGCCGAACCACGTCATCATGAACCCGGCGATGACGCCGCCGTGGACGACGCACACCGCGTCGGTGTCCTCCGCCAGTACCGTCTCCATGGCCTTCAAGTTGCGCTGCATGGTCTGGGGCGCGCTTTCGCCGTTGGGACAGGGGAGATGCTCGCTGTCGGTGATCCAGTGCTGGAAGGCGGGGTCGTCCTTCAGCTGGTCATAGCTGCGCATCTCGAAATCACCGAAGTCCATCTCCCGCAGCCCCGGCAGCGCCGTGTGGGGCACGTCGCCGTAGATGGCATGGAGGGTCTGCTCCGTCCGCACCAGACCGCTGGTGAAATACCGGGGCGCGGTGGGGTACTGAGCGGCGTGGGCATGCAGCTCCGCCAGAGACTCCGGCAGCACTGGGATATCCGCCGCGCCGTAATACAGGTCGCGGAGACTGCCCTCGGTCTGGCCGTGGCGTATCAGGGTCAAGATCATTTCAATTCCTCCGTTAATCCGCATAATATCCGGGTCACATGGGCCGCCTCACGGGCCAGACGCTGCACCAGCGTGCCGTGCACCTCACGCCACGTCCGCTCCGCGCCGTCCATGGGGACGATGCCGCCGCCCACCTCCCGGGTGATGACCACCGCGTTTTCAAAAAGAGGCAGGTACTGCTCCGCGTTATCGCAGCGGCGGGTCAGGGCCTCCAAGTGCCAGTAGCATTTCTTACCCGGCACCGGGTCGCCCGCCGCCAGATCGCATACGTCGGCCATGGTCAGGCCGTAATGCCGGAGCGCCCAGGTCAGCTTGCCCTGAAACGCGCCGCCGATCACCAATTCCATACTCGTCACCTCACCAAAGTCAATACCGCAAGGCCCCACAGCTCGCCCAACGTCAGGGCGAAGCCCGACACGTCGCCGGACATGCCGCCCAGCTGCCGGTCAGCGTACCACACCGCCAGCCAATAGCCCACGGCCGCCGCCAAGGGGGCGAAGCTGCCCCACAGCGCCAGCGGCACGATGATCGCCGCCGCCATCACAAGGGCAGCAAAGACCACATAGGGGGTCTTTCGGCCGGTCATGGCGGCGTACTGGCTGGTGGTCATGGGCCGCAGGGTCAGCACCGCCAGCGCCGCGCAGGCACGACTGGCCGCCGGGATCACCAGCAGGGGCAGCAACGGCAGCTCCTCCCGCGCCATGGCGAAGCTCCACTGGCTCAGCGCCAGCAGCACCATGGAGATCACGGCGAAGGCGCCGCAGTGGGAGTCCTTCAAAATTTCCTGCCGCCGGGGCAGGTCGCGGCGGCTCAGCACCGCGTCGCACACGTCCATGAAGCCGTCCAGATGGAGAAAGCCCGTGGCCAGCCACGGGGCAGCGGCGATCAGCAAGCCTGCCGCGCTCTGGGGCAAAAACCGCCCCACATACGCCGCCAGCAGCCACACACCGCCCACCACCAGCCCCACAAGGGGCAGGCAGCAGATCATTTTGCTGCGGGCCTTCTCGTTCCATAGCTTCAGCGGACAGGGGATGGCCAAAAACATGCCCCACGCCATGAAAAAGCCGTAGATCCAATCCTTCACAAGGGCCACGCTCCCTTCCACACACGGGGCAGGCCCGCCGCCATGTCGCACACCACGTCAAATTCCGCCGCCAGAGCGCGGCACACCTGGGCAAGGCCACGGACGTAGACCTCCGTCCAGTCTTGATAGTCCTCGCCGCCCCGCCACAGGTCGTCGCAGACGCAGACGAAGTGGGCGCTGTGACGGCTGACGGCCAGCAGCTCCGCCGTTACGGTTTCCGCCGCGTTGGCGTCAAATTCCGGGCCAAACATGGCCTCGGACAGGGCTGCCGTCACGCTGTCCAGCAGCACCGCGCCGCGTTTGTCGATGTCCGGCAGGGCGGCGGTCAGGCCGGTGCTGCGCTCGATAGTCCGGAAGCCCCAGCCCTCCCGGTCGGCAATGTGCCGCAGGACACGCTGGTGATCCTCGCTGTCACGGGGCGTCATGGTGGCCCAGTAGTAGAGGGGAGCGCCCGCCGCCAGATGGCGGCACAGGCGCTGGGCGGCGGTGCTTTTGCCGCTCTTGCTGCCGCCGATCAGTATAATTCTCATGATTTTTCCACCGTAAAGCTGTCGCCGGAGCGGATGGGCTCCAGATAGTCGTCCTGAATGGCGGCCTCGGCGAAGGTGGCCATGTTCTTCATTACGCCGCAGGCACCCTCCAGCACCCGGAACAGCAGGGGACATCCGCTGCCCTCGCCCAAGCGCATATCCAGCGCAAGGCAGGGCGTCAGGCCCAGCGCCTGGGCCGCCCTGGCGTAGCCCAGCTCGTAGGACTGGTGGGACAGGAACAGGTAATCCGCCGCGGCGGGGCACAGATGCACGGCGCACAGAGCGGCGACGACGGAGATGTAGCCGTCCACGGCGGCGGCGATCCCCTCGTGGGCGCAGCCCAGAAACGCGCCGGTCATGGCGGCGATGTCCAGTCCGCCCACCTTGTGGAGCACGTCCAGCACGTCGTTTTTGTTGGGACGGTGCAGCGCCAAAGCGCGGCGCAGCACCTGCTTCTTCCGGTCAAAGCCCTCGTCGGTGAGGCCGCCGCCCCGGCCGGTGACAGTCTCCACCGCCGCGTCCAGCAGCACCGAGAGCACGGCGGCGCTGGTGGTGGTGTTGCCGATGCCCATTTCGCCGATGCCCAGCACCGAAATACCGTCGGCTTTCGCCTGCGCGGCGGCCTCCATGCCCACCGCCAGCGCCTGAAGCGCTTCGGCACGGGTCGTGGCGGGCTCCGCCGCCATGTTGGCGGTGCCATAGCGCACCTTGCGGTTCACCACGGCGGGACAGGATACATCCACGGCGATGCCCACGTCGTACACCGTCACGTCATCGCCGAAGGTCTGGGCCAGCGCCGACATACCGGTTTTGCGGCGGGTCATGTTCACCGCCTGCTGCACCGTGACGGACTGGGGCGCGCAGG
>OLXB01000210.1_pt1 | contig 38277 bp, 13 predicted proteins | sample 1673681 | NCBI WGS metagenome assembly OLXB01 (sample SAMEA103958121, study PRJEB25191) | human gut metagenome
AATTTATTAATATTTTTATTAAATCACACAAAAACACAAAAAACTTTGAAGAACCGTTATTTTTTTTACTTTATATAGGAAATTTTTATTTAACTACTTTATGGTTAGTGTCTGTGTGTTTTGGTAATTTAAGTGACGAGAATAAAAGGATTTTAATACTTTTTTCATCATCTCTAAATCTTTTGTTCCTGCAGTTTCATAGGCAGAATGCATAGCGAGTTGAGCTAAACCAATGTCAACCGACGTTGCACTAAAAGTGTGTAAAAGAATGCTTCCAAGAGTACCACCACCACGCAAATCTGAACGATTAGTATAGACTTGATAAGGTACATTTTCTTCATTACAAATACTCTTAAAAATACCTGCACTAACTGCATCACTAGTGTAACTTAAACCAGAATTATATTTTATTACGATTCCATTATTAAGTTTTACATTGTTAGTCGGATCACTTTTTTCAGGGTGATTTGGATGAATAGCATGAGCATTATCTGCAGATATTGTCATTGATCTATTAAATATTTCCAAGCGGTTATCATCTAATTTTAAGTCAGTTAAAACCTTGTTAATTACATCTATTAAGAAAGTTGATCCAGCACCATTATTAGAACCACTACCAACTTCTTCATTGTTGAAACCAGCCCAAACATTAATGTTTTCTGAATTATCTCCTTCTATTAAAGCTTCTAAAGATGTATAGTAGCACTCTAAATTATCTAGACGTGGTCCTGATATGAACTCATTATTATAGCCAACGATTCTTGCTTCTTCTTTATTATATAAGAATAAGTCATAATCAAGTACTTCCACATTACCTAATTCTTTTTCAATTAAATCATTAATCGTAGTCTCACCTAATGATAATATTGCTGACATATCAGTCTGGGCATTAATTGTGTGATTAGTATTAATCTCTCTATTTAGGTGAATAGCAAGATTAGGAATAATAACGGTTGTATCTAATGTAATATTTTTACTTATTATTTTTTCATTTTCTTTTATTATTACTCTTCCAGCTATTCCAAGAGGACGATCCATGAAAGTAGAATAGATGGCACCACCATAAATTTCCGTGTTAAGCTTAGTATATCCATTTTGATAAATTACACCATTTGGTTTAATTTTTAACATTGGACTATCGTTATGAGAAGCAACAACTTGAATACTTGGGTTATTTAAAGTTTTACCAAGTTTAAAAGCGATAATACTTGCATCATTTTTTATGATAAAGTAATTTTGGCCTTTCTTTAAATTCCATGGATTAATCAAATCTAATTCAATAAAGTTATTATCCAATAGGATTTTTTTAGCTTCAGTTATTGCTTGATATGTTGTATGTGATTTGTTTAAAAATTCAATAAATCTTTTTTCCATAATTATATAACAAAATTACCCTTTCTAAATATTGTTACTTTTTCTCCTGTATGAGTAGTACCAACAATTTCCATATCTCTACTACCAAACATAAAGTCAACATGAATATTAGATACATTATATCCAAATTTCTTTAATTCTTCTTCTGTCATATTTGTTCCATTTTTAATATTCATTGAATATGCATTCCCTAAAGCTAAATGACAAGATGCATTTTCATCAAATAAAGTATTATAGAATAAAATGTTTAAATTAGATATTGGTGAATCATAACTAACTAAAGCAACTTCTCCCAAGCTTTTACTTCCTTCATCAGTTTCAAGTAATGTCTTTAACGTTTCATATTCTTCTTTCGCTTCAAAGTCTACAACTCTACCATCTTTAAATGTTAATTTAAACTCAGGTATTACTTTACCACGAACATTAAGTGGTTTAGTACTTACAACCGTACCATTTATTTTTTGATTATGAGGCATTGTAAAATTTTCTTCGGTTGGGATATTTGGAACAAAAAAGATTCCATCACCAGATAACTCACCGCCACCTGCCCAAATATGATTTTCAACTAATTCTATATCAAGATCAGTTCCTAAACTATTTTTAAAGTGTAGTGATTTAAAATTATAATCATTCAATATTTGATTATGTACATCTAAATTATGCATATGATTTTTCCAATTTTCCACCGCATCACTATTTGCATCTACCCTTGAAGTATAAAGTATTGCCTCTAATAATTTTTCTACTGCTTCGCCTTTATTTAATTCTGGAAACACTTTATGAGCCCATGCTTCATTAGGATATGCAATTATTGACCACTGTGATTTACTTGCCATCATATGTTCACTATAAAATTTATATTTAGGTGCACTAGCATTTGAAGCAAGGGCAATCTTTTTAGGGTCAACATCTTTAAGCATTTCTGGGTTAGGTGAGGTAATAGAAATTACTGCTCCTTTTTCAGCTACTATATACTTTAATCTTTCAATCGTAAATTCTGGAACTTCCGTCAAACGTTCGTCAGATGCATATTCATAAAATAATTTTGATGAAAAATCATCTTGCCAATTAACCATAACACGACCTGCTCCTACTTCATACGCACGTTTAGCAATCATCTCTACTAAGTCTTTCGCAACAATTGGAGCATTTATAACTAAAAGTTGTCCTGGTTGTACATTAACACCTACCTCAACTGCGAGGTGAGCAAATTCTTTTAAAAGGGATTCTTTATTATTCATAATTTTTATTCTCCTTATATAATATTATTTTTTGATTAATTTCTTCTAAATATTCCCATCTATTTATTTTTTCTTCTAGTTTTTTTTCTAAGTCTTGTTTTTGATTATTTAACTTTATTATTAATTCATAGTCTGTATCAATTGTTTGAAGTTGTTGTTCGATTTCCGATATATCATTTTCAAGATTAGAAATTGTTTCTTCAATATGGTCATATTCTTTTTTTTCTTGTGATGTAAAACGAGGAATATCTTTTTTTACTACTTGTTTGACTTTTTCTTCTTGTTTTGTAAGTTCAAAATTATTTGATTCTAGGTATTCTGTAATGCTAAACATATATTCCTTAATTTCTTTATTATCAAAAATAAGTAAGTGGTCACAAACTTTATCTAGAAAATAACGATCGTGTGATACCACAAGTACAGCACCACTAAAGTCTTCAAGATAATCTTCTAATATTTCTATTGTATAAATATCTAAATCATTCGTTGGTTCATCAAGAAATAAAACATTAGGGTTTGTTATTAAAACCTTTAATAAACTTAGTCTTCTTTTTTCCCCACCTGATAATCTAGATACCGGCATTTGTTGCATAGTTGGGGTAAAAAAGTAATTTTCCAAAAGTTGTGATGCACTTATTTTACCTGTTTTAGTATCAATATATTCGCCATATTCTTTCAAATAATCTATAACTTTTATATTTGAGTCCATAATTTTATCAGTTTGTTTGAAGTACCCTATATTAATAGTCTCTCCAATAATAATCTTGTCAATTTGGGCCTCTTTTGGGCTTATAATCGAATTAAATAAAGTTGTTTTACCACAACCATTATTTCCAACAATTCCCAACCTATCATACTTATTAACAATATAACTGAAGTTTTTAACAAGTGTTTTACCATCCATTGTTAAGTCAATATTATCAAGAATAATAGTTTTCTTACCCATTCTAGATTTTTTAGATGAAAACTCCATTTCTTTAGTTGAAGCTTTAATTGAGGTTTTGATATTTTTCAAAGCATCTTCATTATTATAGAAGCGTTCAATTCTTTCTCTACTTTTTGTTGAGCGAGCTTGTGGATTCATTGCCATCCATTTTGCTTCTTTCTTTAGAATTGAAGATAGCTTTCTTTCATTTGCCTTTAGGTATTCCATTCTTTCAGTCTTTAAAGTTAAAAAGCCAGAGTAATTTGCATCATATAAATATACTTTGCCGTTTTCTATTTCCATAATCTGAGATGTGATTCTTTCAAGAAAATAGCGATCATGAGTTACTAAAATAATTGCTTTATTATATTTTATTAAATACTTTTCTAACCAAGCAATCATCGCAATATCTAAATGATTGGTAGGCTCATCTAATATGAGCATATCAGTTTTACTAATTAGGACACTCGCAAGTTGCAATCTTTTACGTTCGCCACCAGATATTTGTCTTACTTGTTTATTATGATCCATTAGTCCTAGTTTATTTAAAATACTAGATATTTCATAGTCATTTTCATTTTTGCTTAATCTCTTAGTTTCTTCAAAAATAGTTTTATCATCATATAATGTAACTTCTTGAGATAAATACCCCATTTTTAAATCATTCTTTCGGTATATAACACCACTTGATGGTTCAAATTCACCAACAATTAATTTTAAGATACTACTTTTACCGGCACCATTTATACCTATTATGCCAAGTTTTGCATTATCATTAATTGTGAAACTAACATTATCAAGGATTCTTTTATCTGTATATTGTAATGAAACGTTGTTAAATGTTATTAGCATATGTACTCCTAAAAATAGTCTTATAAAATTAAATAGACGACACCAAGTAATTGGTGCCGTCCATGGTTTACAGTCAATTTATTTGTCTTTTTTAACTGCTTGACTAGCTCTCTTGTTGAAACGGTCAATTCTACCAGCAGCTTGAACAAACTTTTGTTCGCCTGTATAGAATGGATGACATTTTGAACATGTATCAACACGAACTTCTTTTAGTGTAGAGCCAGATTCGAATTCATTTCCACATGATACACAAACCACTTTAACTTTGTGGTATTCTGGATGTATTCCTTTACGCATTGTTTTCTCCTTCCGCCATGGATCTATCTAGTCCATAGTAAGTAATTATTTTCATATATATTATACTATAAAGCATCTAATTTTGCAATTAAAATGCATAGCACTAAAAATTACGATTTTAATTTATCTATTTACCTATTATATAAGAAAGAAGACCAAGAAACCTTGATCTCCTTTTTATATCCTTATTCTAGTAATGATGTAGGATCTTTCATTAGTAATACGATTTTTGATATTTGAGCATCATATTCTTCTTCACTTGCAAGTGGGAATTCTTTCTTCGCTTGTTTGTGTAGCCAAATATAATTTTTCTCAATTAAATCAACAGCTTGTTCTTCAGTGATATAGCCTCCGCTAAATGAACGCATTATAACTATAAGAGCTTTGTGAACATAACCTGCAACTGTAGGTCTCATGATTTCAGACTTAATTAATTGTCTTAAGAATGTATCTAATGCTTCATCGTTCATTTCACGCATTGCTGCTGAGATACTTGCGCCTTCACCTAATAGACCTTTATCTCTTAATACTTTAATTGCATCAGTTAAGTCGATGATTTCTTCATCCCAGTCAGTTACTGTACCGAATGAACGTTCTGGAGTTTCGATACCTTTTTCTGCGAATACATCAGCAATAATGCCATCTTCACCATCAAAGCTTGATAAACCAAATACTTTGCTTACATTAATTAATTGTAAGAATTGACGTAATCCAACGTTATTAGAACCATTTAGTTGTGATGGGAATGCTTCAGTTGAAGAAGCATTACCGCCACGAACGTTATTGTATTCTTTTACATTTGGATAATCATTACCTAAATTCATCGTTGTAATATCACAATTTACTTTGATGTCATATGCATTTGCACTAGCAATTAAAATTGCAAGAGTCATAAATTCTTCATCATCCCAGAAACTTTCATCATATGCTTTGTTATCATATTGATACCAGAATTCATCAGTTGTAAGTTTCTTTAGATTGAATAATGCACTGTCATCAGAGTTATTAGTTATACTATCACCTATCATACCAAGTAGGATATTTCTCATAATAATTGAGTGACCTAGGGTAATTAGGGTTGTGCCTAATTGTTCATAATCCTTAGAAGTGATGATATCACGATATTCAACACTTGTAACTGGATTTTGATCTGGGTCAACTACATAAGTAGTAAGTTCAACAATTATTGCACGAATACTTTCGATTTCAGCATCAACATTACCATCATTAATTAATGACATATCAACACCAAATGAACCGTCACCAGCAGTTGGAATATAAGTAATAAACTTTTCTAACCAAGTTATTTTGTCGTTCTTAATTCCTTCGATACCATCTTTGCCGTTTAAGCCAAATAAGATATCATAAACTGTTAGTGCTTCTGATGCTTTAATCTTTCTTGCGTCAAAGTTTTCAGCACCAATAACATTAAATAATTCAAAGATTTCTTCTACTTCTTTAGCCCACTTTTCAGGTTCAATTTCATCAAAGTTAGCTACCTTTTGTTGATCTTCACTTAAATTATCATAAACTTTTTCTCTGTAAAGTTTCTTGAATAATTCGCGACCAACATGAGATTTAGAAGCGCTATCAACATAAGCAACAAACTTAGTTTGAACACTCTTAACTTTTAATGTTTCTGTTGTAACATTGTCAATATCAAATGCATCATCAGCACATACTTCAGCAAGAGCTTCAATCATTTCTACGAATAATGCGAATTCAGCATCCCAATCAGTAACATTACTTAAGTCAATATCAGTAGTGTCAACAAATGTTAACTTATTAAGGATTGTTCTCATAACTTCTTCTTCTGAACCCTTAACAGCATTCATTGAGAATAAGTTATTTAATAATGTTCCAATATGACCACTTAAATTCTTGTAATCAATTGTATCGAAGAAGTTGATTTCAACTGCTTCATCAATTATGTTAAGAACTTTGACATAGTCAGACATTGCGTCTTCATTAGTGTAGTTAGGATCATTTAGAGCATTAATCATAAAGTTGAATGTGTCATTAGTTGTACCTATCTTATTAATAACTTTATTCATTAATGGTTTAATGATAACTTTTAATACTTTAGAATCAACTAATTCACGTCCAGCGATTGAAGCATCTCTTAAGAAGTCGTTGCTTAATACAGAATTACTGTCTTTAAGATCTACTACTTGTAATTGTGCATCAATCTTTTGTAAGAATCTTTCTAAGTAATCAGCTTCTTGTTTGTAATCAATATTAGCATCGATTAATTCTTGTTTATCAATGTTAATTTGTAGACCACTCTTAAGAACTGCTGTTAATAATTCATCAATATGACCACCCATAATTCTACTATCTACTATTACATGAACTAACTTGCTGATAGCTTCAGTATTCTTATAGTTGAATCCATTATTTGATTCATCACGTAAATCAAGTGCATAACCCATAATATCAAAGATTTCAGGAAGTGCAACATTTACGAATTCTTCATTTGTCATACCTTCAAATAATGCAATCTTACCACAGCCTTCAGTTAATACTTGAGATGTGCCATTCATAACACTCATGAAGATTTGAGCAATAAAGTCTGATTGTAATAATTCTTTAAACAAGTTAGTTACATCATCTTCAAATGCTTGATCTTGGATTAATGCAGCATCAATATTCTTTAACTTAGAACTATACTTATTAGAGAATGTCTTAATTGCGTTTTGAATTGAACGAATTGCATTAATTTCATTTGCGTTAGATAAGATTGAATGGTTAAGTGGAATTACTCCATATACATAAGCATTCGCAACAAATCTATCGAAATATTTTTGATATTCGCCTAATGTGAAGTTACGGTATACAACATTAAATACACGGTCAGTTAAGGCTTTGTCTGTAAAGTCAATACCATTATTAGAGAATGCGCCCATAGCAAGTAATGCATATAGAGCATCTACTGTATCATCACATAGAGAAAGGATTTGGTTCTTAAATTGATTATCATATGCAGGTGCATTTGAAACTGATTTATGAGCCACATAAGGGATTGCTATTCTACCAAGTTGAGTGTCTAGTAATGCTGCATAAATGTTAATTATTGCAGTCATTGTTTCAGTATCACCAAGCATAGAGAATTGCATACGACCTCTATTAGTACCTGAATATGCTTTATAGATGTCATCCATAACGTTGATAATAATATCAGCATCATAAGCAAGATCTACAGAACTTATATCAAGATCACTTAGGTCTTTATTAATTAATTCACCAACTAAGCCAACAAGATCTTGTTTCTTCATATCAAGAATTCTTAATTGTGCAAAGTATCTTACTGCATCTTGTAAATATGGAACGCATCCATCACCTACGTGAACATTATTCAAGACTTCTTTATGAATTCCTGATTCATATAAACTACGTAAGCCAAGTGCGAATAAGTGAGTGTCACTTTCAACATCACTAGTTTCATAACCAGTAATATCTAAGTATTGTTTAATTCTTTCAGGCATTGCCTTATCAAATACTAAGTTATATAGAGGAATAACTAATTGATCAATGATTGTAGATTCATCAATTATTTCAACAATATTAACTAAGTGTTCTACATTAATTCTATTTAATGCATTTCTAATTCTTCTAGCTAATTCTTCTTTATCTTTATTTTCTAGAACTTTCTTATATGATTCTAATTCAGGTTTAACTTCTTCATAACGTTTGATACCATATTCATTAATCATACTAATAATTTCTGTAACTACTGCTTGTAAGTAATTAATTTCATTATCATAATCAACAGCACTTAAATCAATATTAGTTGTATCAACTTGTCCTTCGTTAAGTAATGTAGTAATCATTTCAGAATAATGTCCTTCAAATAAATACATGTCATAAATATTTTGAATCATTCCGTTAATTGCACTTGATGCAGGTATTTCAGCAGATTCAAATCTTAAATATGCGAAGATATTTGCGTCTACTGCATTATGTAATAATTCAGAAATAATGATTGTATCATGAGCTAATTCAGAAATTGTTAAGCTATAAGGATCTATACAGCTAAATACGTTAGCTAAAACACCTTGTAATTTGTCCATACCTTTTTCAACTACTGCTGGTAAAATGTAAGGAACAATACTCATTTGAGCTAAATAGTCAACTGCATTTGCGATAACTGCGGCATTTTCATAAGCAAATTTAACTACTGTTTTAATATCCATAGCTTTAAGTTCATTAATATTGCGATATGCAAAGCCAGTATCTAATATGTATGCTACTACTGCATAAGCTTGACCTAATAATTCTAAGTCATTAGCTATATCAAGAGTATCATAACTTGCACCATAAGCAATGATGCTTTCAACTTTAGTACCTAATTTTTCAATTAAAGCATTAGCATTGTACTTAATGTAATTTAGAGTACCAGCTAGACTTAAAATTGTTTGTACTTCTGTTGCTTGATCATAATTGATATCGCCACCATCAATGATTTCACCAATACCAAGTGGAGCAGCTGTTCTAATGATTGAAGCAAGAACTGATAAATCAGCTATCATTTCTTCATTAGTTGCATCGCGATAATCAACATATTCTAATAACTCACGTTTCTCTAATTGAGGTACTGCATAAGTTATGTAAATTTGTTTGATATTGAATTGAACAAGAGTCATTGTTGATAATAATTCAAGAATATCACTTGCACCTTTCAATACTTCTTCGTTCTTAATTGTTTGACGATAGTTGAAGTTTTCAGAGTATTTTCTAAAGTCTTGTAGTGAATTAATATTTTCAGCTTTCATTACTTCAAATACTTTAACAACTATTTCTTTTAATACTGAAGCATCTGCTCTAAATTCAACATCTGCAACATTGAATGTATCAGGTTCAATAATTACGTCACCTAATTTCTTACCATAAACGAAATCACGTAATAGTAATTCTACTAAGTCATTCATATGACCATTTAATAATTCAAGTTTCATTAGGTCATCAATAATAGCATTAACATCAGCATCTAAGCCAGCAAAGTCTAATGTTCCATTAGCAATTGCTTTAGGATCTCTATTCATAATAGTTTCGAAAATAGACTTGAATAGTGGAACGTCGTTATTAATCTTATCAATGTCATAATTATCTAAGTCTAGAGCATCCCAATAATCAGGTGCTGCATTCTTAAGTAATGGAACAAGAACAAGAAGAATAAGTGGTCCAGTTTCTTTATAGATAGTTGTATCCATGTATAAATCAACCATATCCATTTCTTTATCAAAGATTGATTTAATGAAGAAATACTTAATATCTAATTTAATACCATTTTCAACATCAGCTCTGTTCTTTATAGGGAAGTCTTCACGACTTGCGATTTGTCTGAATAATTCATAAATCTTTGATAAGTTTAATCCATCACTATCTAAATCTATGTTATCACCATTAATTTGATCGAAACCAATACTAGGGAATAAATAATCTAATCTATTTAAGATTTGTGCCATTCTTCCGTCTAAATTAAAGTAGTGTAAATTTGTTAAAATTAGTATTATATATGATATTTCATCGTTATCAAATGGATAATCAATTTCACCATCTATTGCTTTAGCAATATGTAATGATGAAACACTTCTTAATGCTACTGAAATATTTAACAAATCACTAGATAAATATTCAAATTCAGGATAAATATTGTAAATATCCACTAAACCTTGATATTTATCAAATGCAAGATATTTTTCAGCTACAGTAAACGCTGCAAGACTAACTAGGTTATCATGTGCTATTATTTCAAGAATGTTAGCTGCTGCTAATAAGATTTCATCAAATCCATCTCTTATAGTAGACCATGAATCCTTTTGAGCAAAATTAACAAAGTCAGTGAAATCTTCAATAGTGTATAAGTCATAAACTTGTGCTACTACTACTAATTCTTTAATAATATTAACAATTTGTTCACCTTCTTGGCTAATTATTACAGTACCATCAGAAAGGAATGCTGTATCAATCTCTAGAAGGTCACATACAAATTCAACAACTTGATTACCTTGTTCATCAAATACATTTAAGCTTGTTAATTTAGTAATTGCACTATATACAAGTGACATTTGATCATAGTTAATTACTTCACCTTTTAACCAAATCTTAACAGCATTAAATTCTGCTAGATCTCTTGTGGCTGAAAGGACAGAACGTATATCTTCTACTAATTCTTCATCTGAAGCATTATCTAGAAGGAATCGAAGGTCATAACCCATATCTACAGCTTTGTCCATACCAAATTGTGCAAAGATTGGAATTAATACTTCAACTATTTGTGATCTTACAGCTGAATCAACTGTATCGATAATTTGTACTAGAGTAGAAACTTCTAATAATTCATTATTAAATCTACCCTTAGTTAATCTATTGATTAATTCAACTAGTTTTTCTGTTTTAGTTGTATTAGTCATATTTAGAACTATACGAGCATTTTCTACAACTTCTCTTAATGTTACGTTTTCGCGATCCCAGTCTACGTCTGCGAAGTCTGTATCACTAACACAATCAATGAAGTTAGCATATGTTAAACCACAATTAATTACTGCTGCAGTCCATTTAGCTTCATCAATCTTGAATGTTTCTAAATTACCAAGGATAGTTAATACTGTATCAACATAACCTAAGTTAAGTGTTTCAGGTAATCTACCCCAAATCATATCAAGTACACCAAAATTGTATGCAGCTTTTGCAATTTCTAATAGTCCTTTAGCATCTGCTTTTACATGACTTAATGTCATTTCACCGTTTAAGAATTCAATATCTAAATTAAATTCTGCAGTTTTATCAATCGCAAATACTAAGATGTTAGGGAAGATAACTTCTAATACATTTAATGAAGCTACTTGTTCAAGTGTTTCACCTAATCCATCAAACATACCATCTGTAAAGTTATGTCCATCTACATATAAGTTAAGCATTACATATTCAATAACTTCATTTACTGAAGATAATTGCATTTCATATAGAACTTTATCTAGTGACATTACGATATTTTGTAATGTTACATTGTCTGCTTTCCACTGTGCTTCAGTTAAGTCTTCAAAATCAGCAGCACTTACGTTGAAATTCAACATAGGTGTTACATAATTTAAACCGAAGCTTACCCAATTAGCTCTGTCAACAGTGAATAAGTTAAGATTTTCAAGTTCACTTACAACATCTCTTACATAACTTAATTCAAGTGGAGAAATATCATTTTTCTTGATATAGTCAAGTGCGCCAAAATCACGTGCGCTCTTAGCCATTCTTACAAGTGTAGAGATATCTTCTACTAGTAAGTTACTTGTATATACGCCATTTATAAATGTGATGTCATAACCCATTGCATCTAATTTGTCAGTTCCAAATTCTAAGAAATATGGATATACTGCTTCAACAATGTGGGTACCTAGTACTTTAGTTATAACCCTTTCTACTAGATTTAAGTTTTCATCGCTCACTACTTCTAACTCTAAGTATTTTTCATTACCTATAAAGTTCATAGCATCAGTTAAGCATCTTATATCTAGTTTTTCAGCTAATTCGCAGATTGTCTTAACAGCATCTCTTAATGCTTGGTTATCTTGTAACCAATTAGCTTCTGTTAATCCTTCAAAGTCTGTAGCAGTGATTTCAGTTCCTATCATTCCTGATAACATACCAAAGCCAAAGCCCATCCATTCTGCTCTTAGTTTATTGAAGACATTTAGATCTTCAACAGCCATGATGATATCCTCTAAATAGCTTGATTCAATAGTTTGAAGTGGAGTATCTGTAATAAGATCAGCTGCACCAAAGGCTATGGCGTCTCTTAAGACTCTTACAACAGTTCTTAAATCTGCTACTAGTTCATCACCTGTAAACATATGATTTGTAAACGCATCATCTAGGAATTCAAGTTTTTCCATATTTACTTGGTCAAGACCCCATTCCGCAACGATAGGTAATACAACTTTTAGTAATGATAAATTAATTAAATCATCAACCATATTAACTATATCAGTTAATACTTTGTCGTTAATTAATTCAGCATTTGTATATCCTTTACTATTGATAAAGTCTTTAATGTCACCATAAGTTTCTAAATGTAAATCTTTTAATACTGTATCTGCATCTTTAACTACTTGGATCAATACTTTAATATCGTTATCAATTGCAAGGGTATTTAATTCTTCTGCTGTTACAGTGTCGCCAATTGAAAGCATTTCAAACGCTTTGTTAATGCCTAATGCGAACCATTCAGCTCTTGCGATATTTAAAGTTTCTAATGTATCTAATTGTTCAAGAATTGTTACTACATAACTTAAATCAATCTTATCAATTGTCTTAGTATTGTAGATTTCTAATGCGCCAAAGTCAAGTGCGGCTTTTGCGATTGCAACTAGATTATCAACATCATTCTTTAATATTTCACAAGTTAATGTACCATCTAAGAATGATACATCGAATCCTAATTCATCAGCTTTAGTTATACCAAAACTTAAGATGTTAGGGAATAATGTTTCAAGTACTTTGATTGCTAAGGCATTTGTTAATAATTTGCCTACTGAATCAATATTTACTTCATTAATAATTTTTTCTGTTAATAATTCATCTCTTAAATCATTTTGTACATAATCTAAGATTTGTTTATATGATGTGAGGTTATTATTTTCTAGGATTTCTCCAATTACATCAACTATAGCTTGAAGTAATTTATTATCATGTAGCCAATCTTCTTCTGTAAATTGAGAGAATTCATTAGCTGTTACTTCAAATTCCATCATTGGTGTTACATAATTTAGGCCAAGTGCTAACCATTCAGCTCTAAATAACGTAAATAATTTAACATTTTCAAGTTCAGCTATAATTGACTTAATATATTCAACATTAATATCAGTTATATCTTGTTCTTTTGCAAATTGTAAAGCACCAAAATCACGAGCGTATTTAACTATATTGATTAGAGCTGGGATATCACTTTCTGCAAGATCAGCATTTGTGTATGAACCACTAATGAATGAAACATCAATCTTCATATCATCTGCCATGTCAATTGCATAATCAATTAATTGTGGGAAAATAACTTTTACGATATTTGTGCCAACTAATTCTACTAATATATTTTGAACATATTGAAGGTTAGTATTATTATAAGTTTGCTTATCATAGTAAGCTTCATCATTTAAGAATGCAGAAACATCACTTATGCATCTTATATTTAAGTTTTCCGCTAAACTACAAGCATTTCTAATAGCTTCTTTAAATGCTTCTTGGTCACTTAAAATTCCTTCAAAATCTTGTGCACTAACTTCTACATTAATTGCTTTTAATGCCATGCCTAAGCCATAACCTAACCAATCAGCTTTAAGCTTCATGTAAACATTCAAGTTATAGATAGCATCTACGATATTTTCTAAGTAAATTGAATTAATTGATTTAAGTTCAATATTGAAAATAACATCAGATACACCAAAGTCGATTAAGTTTTGAATAATGCTTACAACAATTCTAATATCAGATAATAATTCTGAACCGCTAAATAGTTTATTGTCAAATGCATCAACAAGGAATTCTAATCCTTCAATGTTAAGTTTTTGCATTCCCCATCTAGCTAGAGCAGGTGAAACTACTTCTAATAGAGAAATGTTAGTTAAATCTGTTAATGTCTTAGTGATACTATTCAATGTAGGTTCATTGTAGTAGTCACCATTCATATATTCTTTATTGTTTATGAAATCCACTATGTCATTTGTAGAAACAATGTGTGCGTTATCTAACACTTCTGCAAGATCTCTAATTACTACAGCAAGATTAGTGAATAAACCTTCTGCTTGTGCACTTGTAATTAAACCAACTTCTTCATCAAGTTGTAACATCTTGTATACTTCGTTTAAAACAACTGTTAGACATTGTTCTTTAGATATAGCATAAACTTTTAAGTTTTCTAGGCTTTCTACTGCTTCAGCAAGAAGTTCTAGATTAATTTCTTCAATACTATTGTAACAATAATAATCAAGAGCACCAAAGGCAACTACATTTCTTAATACGCCTAATAGTAATTGAACATCTTCTTTCATGTCTTTACCAACATAGTCTTTACGTTGAATTGCATCTCTAATGAATTCAACATCAGGTAAGTTAGTATGTCCGATAACATATGTAGTTAAAGCATATGATGCAACCTTTGTTAAGATTGAATCAAGAACATTGAAACCAAACACTTTTTCAATGATATCAATAATTGCATATGCATTATCAGAATGTATGTATTGTGCAGGATTATCTAAATATTCTTTATTGGTAATAAAATCAAGAATATTTTGAACTGTATCAAAGTTATTGTCTTTAATTAAGCTATCAATATTTCTAATGATTTCTCTTAGAGCTTCAAAATCAGCACTCCACATTTCATCAGTCATATATGCGAAATCATCAACGCTAACTTCACGATCAACTTTCATTATGTTAGCTACAACGTTACATGCGATTGCAGCCCAGTCTTTATAACTAATTGTTAAAACATTTATTGTTTCAATTTTGCTAATAATATTAACAACTTTGTCTAACTTAAGTTCAAAGTCATAATCTTTAGCTGTTACTTTGTTATAGATGACATTAGCATCCATATCTATTGCTTCATCGATAATATCAAGTATTGTAATAATATCTGATGTCATCATTTCGCCTGTAAGTGTTCCACTATTAAGTGCTTTCAAGATGAATGCAGGATAGTATTCTAATGGAACATAATCTAAACCAAATTTTGTTACTTTTGGTAATACTGTTTGTAAATATTCAATTTCGAATATTGGTCTAACCATTGCGGTAACTGCTTTAGCAAGTTCCTTGAAGTTGTCTAAAGTTGTTAAATCTAATGGTGTAGAAGCATATTGTCTAACAATTTCCATGATATTGCTAAGACTATTTAATTGAGTACCATCAATTTCTTGAGCTAGAAGATTGTTTCCTCTTTTTAATACTTCTGTTAATTTTTCTACAGATTGTGCTACATTTACATCACCGAAGTCAGCTGCTTCAAATGTTAAATCAACATTAAACATATCTGTTACTACGTTTGTAATTAATGCTAGCCATTCTCCTGCTTGACGTTCAAATACTGATACTTCTGATAATGCTACAATCGCATCTGATAGAATTGTTAAATCAATATTTGTAATGTCTTTTGTTTCTAAATATTCTAATGCTCCAAAGTTGTATAATGCAACTGCTACATCAGCTAGTTTTTCAACTAAGTTACCTAAATCTTTTGAACTAATATTTAGATCTACTGTATCAATTGTTAAGTTTTCTTTATCAAACTTAATATTCTTGATAAATGCTATGTTTAGACTTTCTACTTTGTCAAATCCAAACTTAATTACATCAGGAAGTACTACACCAATAACATTCATTTCAACAACATGTTGTACAAATGTTAATGCGTTTCTAATTAAGCTTTCTGATACGATTGAGTAATCTTTTTCTTTAACACGGTCAATTAAATTTAACACGTTTTCTTTAGAAATGCCATCAGCTAATGCTTCGTTAATAACTGCTGCTAGACTTGATACAGCTTGTTTTGCACTTGCTTTATCTTCACTCCAATTGATTCCTTCAAAGTCTTTTGCTTCATATACTTTACCTAAATTGATTGGGGCGAACTCTAATGCTTCATTAACTAAGAGCGCCATAATGTCTGTTCTAAATTGTTTAACAATGTCTAATCCTACAAAGCTATCTACGATTGTTTCTAGTTCACTTCCATTGATACTTGCGATTGGGGTGTAATCATATCCTAATAGTTCTTTTACAATCTCTATTACATTTAAGTTTACTACACTCTTTACGATGTCAAGGATACCACTGATATCATTTCCCATCATTTCGCCTGTATATTCATCACTATTTATTGCTTTCACAATAAATACTGGATAGAATTCTACTGGAACATAATCTAAACCAAATTTTGCTACCTTTGGTAATACTGCTTGTAGATATTCAATTTCGAATATTGGTTGAATTGCATTTACTGCACTATTGATTACATCATTAATATTTGCTCTTGTAATTAATGCTTCTTGATCAAAGTTTTGAGCTAAATCAAGAATTTCTGATAAGCTGTTTAATTCTAAGCCTTTTAATACTTCATTTAAACCACTTAACATTTCTGTTAATTTTTCTACAGATTGTGCTACATTTACATCACCGAAGTCAGCTGCTTCAAATGTTAAATCAACATTAAACATATCTGTTACTACGTTTGTAATTAATGCTAGCCATTCTCCTGCTTGACGTTCAAATACTGATACTTCTGATAATGCTGTAATTGCATCTGATAGAATTGTTAAATCAATATCTGTAATGTCTTTTGTATTTAAGTATTCTAATGCTCCAAAGTTAAGTGCTGCTTTAGCTACAGAACCAAGTTTTAACATAATATTGCCTAAATCATCAGCATTAATATTTAGGTCAACACCATCAATTGTTAAAGTTTCTTTATCAATGTTTAGATTCTTGATTATTTCTATATCTAGTTCTTCTACTTTATCAAATCCGAACTTGATTGCATCAGGAAGTACTACATTGATTATATCCATACTTAAAATGTTAGATAGTGCTAATGAAGCATAATCTATAGCAGCATCACTAATCATGCCTTCTTCTAAGTACTTTTCTTTTTCAATAAAATCAGTTATTGTATCAATTGAAATTCCATCAGTGAAGAATATTTCTTCTACTGCTTTTACTAAGTTTACAAGACCTACTTTTGCATTTTCTTTGCTTGCGCCCCATTTAACGTTGTCAAAATCAGCTGCAACATATCTCTTTTCAAAGCCGATATTTACTTTATCAAGTGCAAAGTTAATAACAAAGGCTGCCCAGTCAGATTTAACTTGACGGAAAATATTAATTTGTGATAATTGTTCAACTATATCAGTTATGTACTTTTCATCAAATCCTTCAGTTATTGGTTTGTTATTGTTGTAAATTTCAACTGCATGAAGGTTAACTGCATCGATAATAATGTTTGCAATACGAACGATATCATTTGCAAGTTGTTCGCTTGTTAATTCTACATTCTTAACGAATGAAATATCATAACCCATTTCAACTACTTTATCAATACCATAATCTAAAGCAATTGGTAATACTGAATTAACGATACCAATTTCAGCTACTTCTTTTAAGATGTTTGCTGCATTAGTAATGTTATTATCATTGATTAAAATTGTTAAATCTTCTAGAACTTCATCTTTAAAGTCAAATGCTGCTTTAATTGTTGTAGCTTCATTATCACTAAGAATTGCATACGCTAAATCTAGGATTGCATTCATATGAGCCATATCACTACTTAAATCAACATTCTTGAAGTCTTCTGCAGTTACTGCTAAACCGCTTAATGCTTCTACTTTACCTAGTGCATAATTAACACCAGTTGATAATAATTCTTCTACGTGTTTATTTAAGATGTTTAATTCTCCGATAACTGTTAAAGCATCTTTTGCAACTTCAACTAGTTCAGATACATTTGTTTCGTTATATTTTGTTGTGTCAGGATATAATAAATTATAAACTTCACTATGATTAGCAGCACTTCTTAAAATGTTGCTAATTTTACTTAAGTCTTCTCTTAATTCAACATCTGTTAAATCTTTTAAGAATTCTAAGTTCATTTCTAGGCTTTCACCTGCTTTATCTAAAGCATAGTCAAATCCTAAATCTAAAATCTTACCAACTAATTGAGAAGTAGATAATGCTTCAACAATATTAGCAAGACTAAATGAATTTTCGCTTGTAGCAAAATCTTTGATAGCATCTGTATCATTAACGTCAAAGTCTAAAACATCTTTAACTGTTACAAATCCACTATCTTTAAGAGCTGTTAAAGCATTTGTTACGATAGTTTGAATCATTTGAGATTCAACATCCCAATCTGTAATTTCATTAAAATCTATTGATTTAATATCTATTGGGAAATTTTCAGGTAGTACTTTGTCAACTGCGAATTTAACTAATGTTGATTCATAACCTTTAATTAAGTTCATGTTGAATAAAGTATCAATTATTTCGTTTACTGGTGTAGCTTCAGGAAGATTGATGTTTCCTTCAAATTCATCTTTCCATAATGTGATTATGTCAAGTTGATTTACGGCTATTTCTACAATTGTAAGAATTGATCTAATGTCTTCCATTAATTGGCTACCAGTTATATTACCATTCCAGAAATCTTCGATTGTTCCTGCTTCAACAAGTTGATTAACAACTGCTTGGAAGAACACTGGAGATAGGCATTCAAGAGTCTTAAGTTGTACTAATCCTCTTAAAATTTCAATAACTACATTAGCATTTGTTTCAGTAACAAATGATGATTCTAAGTAACCTTGATTTCTAATAAAGTCACCTAATTCTTCTGTTGAAGTTAATTTATTGCTTTCTAAGAATTTAATAATATTACGGATAACATCTTTTGCGATTGCGCCTTCTTCACGCCACTTGATATCTTCAAATTGTTCAGGAGTAACCTTATCTAATTTGATTACATCTTGGAACTTGTCAGCGGCATAATTAATAACCCATGCAAAAATTTCACTATCTTTTGGTTTAATCATTTCAATCTCTAATAGAGCATCAACGATATTATACATATTACGTAATTTATTAGTGTAAGTAATTGAACCACCAGTAATTAATGTTTGGATATCCATTTCCACTAATTGACCTGCGATAAATACTAAACGTCTAATATCTCTTGCTAGTTGTTCGCCTGTAAGATTTTCAATATCTAAAAGTTCTACTAGTTCTGTAAAGTCTGAAGGTACTAGTTCTTTTCCATAGCGAGCATAAATATTTGGTAATAATGCTACGATTAAGTTAGAGCCACCTTTTTCAGTGAACATAGCTTTGTCGTCATCATCATAAGCGATATCATAAGTACCAATTATTATTTCTAAACCCTTCATAATGTGTTTGAAATTATTAGGTTCTAGAATATAGTCAAGATCTAAATTTAAGTTTCCTTCTTGATCAACTAATTTGAAGTTTTCATCAGTTAGAATTGGGGTAACTTCATCAATAAAGCTAATTAAGATTTCTTGTTCGCCTGTATAATCAATGTCGTTTAATAAACCTTTTTCAACATCTAATAAATTGGTTGCTTTTAGAATGATACGAATAATACGTCCTTCATATCCTTCAAATAATTTAGAATCAAAGATTGTGTTAATAATATTTTTAATATCATCAACTTTTTCATATTTTAATGCTGCAAGACCGTCGCTTGAAACTTTAAATAATCCTAAGTTTTGTGCGCTCTTAAATGCTTGAACAATTTTGATTATTTCTTCAACTGCTGTTCCTGGACCAATTTCATTGATAATATCTTTGATTAGATGATCATCATCATATTTATCAGTGATTGGAAGTACATACCTATTAACTGCAGGATTTAATAATTGCATTGTTAATTCTGAATCTACTAACTCTTCAAGTACACTTACTAAAATATCAACTGCTGCATCATCATTTAGTAATGCATCAATATCAGCTGTAAAGTTTTTAGCATCAACAGAATCAAGTTTTGCAAGTTCACCAACAAGATCAATTAAATTTTGAATAGTGTGAATTTCACCAATATTTAATTGTTCATTTTCGTATACATCATTCCAATTAACATTATCAAGAATTGATTTACGATTTTCTGTACCATATTCAGTATAGAATAAATCAGCTTCATCAAATAAGTCAAATTTCTTGAATGCAGCTAATAATAAATCATTCTTAGTTTGATCGTCACCTAAAATATTTAAAGTAAATACTTTTTGAACTATTACCTTAAGAGCTTCTATTGAAGCAGGTGATGTTAAATCCATTTCTTTAGGATCAAGGCTTAAAGCATTTAATTGAGAAATAGCAAGTTTACCAATTTCAACTAATGATTTGAAATCAGCTTTCCACTGTTCTTGAGTGATTGAAGTAAGATTAATGATATCATTGAATTCCTTAAACTCACTATCATCGCTGCCTAAGAATACATCTAATCCTTGTTGTCCTAGAGGAATAATCACTCTACTAAATAGTGACATATCAACTAGTGTGCCTAGGATATTAACTGTTGACTCAAATTTTTCAACAACAACGTGTTTTGCTAAATCTTTCATTTCGGCTCCAGTGATTTCATTCAAATCAGTGTAGCCATATTGTTGGAATATTCCATAGATTTTAGCAAGTGATACTAATTCTTGTTTCCAATCAATATCATCAATGTTTAGTACTTTGTCATAATCACCAATGTATGTTTTCAACATATCAAGTTTAACAGCAGTTCTAATAACAATTGGGAAGACTTGATTGATGAATTCAGTTTCACCTAGTTTTGCAAGTGCATCCGCAAGAATATTGGCATCAAGTGTTAGGTAATTTAATTCTGCTAATGGGAATAAATCAAGCTTATATACTTCCTTAACGGTATCTAAAATTGTTTCAATATCACTATCCCAGTCAATATCACGTAATCTCAAGAAATTAGCTTCTTGGTTTGCGTTTTGTAATGCCTCCTTAAGGAATTCAATTTCACCTGCATACTCAATAGCTACAGGCATAACTTCAGGAAGTAACTTGGAATCTTTTAACGCATCAAGAGCTCTTGATACTTCTTCATCAGTCCAAGTTCCAACTTCTATATTGCCATTTAATTCATTAACTGCTTTTATGAATACGATTAATTCTTCACGAAGTTTAATGTATTGTTTTTCAGTTTGAATGTTAGCCATTGAATCGAATAGTAAAGTACTAAAAGAATTGCCAAAGAAGTAAGATGATCCTTCTATAAACTTTCCTAGTCCGCTTTTTCCATAGTCATCAACAAGATCAAATACCATATCAGTTGTGGTTGTTTCAGATGACACTGTTTGTTTTTCTCCACCACCATCTACAAGGTCTGAGATTAATTTTCTTGTTTCTGGCGATGCGCTTTTCAAAATTGAGTAAATACCAGAAATTGGTGCGAATAATACAATTAGTAAGAACACACATTTTAAAGCGCCGACAACTGCGCCCCAAATACGTTTCTTCGTTTTCTTCTTAGGTGAAATTTCATTTTCACTAAGAGTCACAACTACATCATTGGATTTTTCTGCACCTTGTAAAACTAGTACAGCATCTTGTGCTTCTTCATCTACTTCATCCTTAACTTCAGGATCAGTGATGCCAGCAGCAGCACGTCTTCTAGCTTTACCTCTTTTAACACCTCTAATAATTAAGCCAATTATACATGTGATTAATCTAATAATTGGGGTAATTATCACTACCAATAATGTTGCACCTAGCAATAAAACAAAGGTTGCAACGGCAGAGCAGATGCTATAGATTAGGTTGTAAGTTTCCTTTCCATCTACTAGTAGTGGCGCTAAATTTAGGCCTTCCATTGACTTTAAATATTCAACAATGGTTTCCCAAAGTGTAGCGTCTGCTGATTCTTCCATATTCAGCATTCCACGAACAAATGATACTAATTCACCACTAATGTTCAATAGAATACCCGAATTACCGAATACCAGCCAAGCCAAAACAAGTAGAATTAGAAAGACAACCGTGCACTTAAGTTCTCTTTTTAGACCTACTAAAAAGCCCAAAAGTGCGAATAAGATTACTAATGCAAGCAATCCCAAACCTGCAAAAAGTAAAATTTGGTTAAAATCCATAATAATTCACCTCTTTTATTTATGACTTTACTTACTTATTGTATCAAAAATTCTATTTTTTTGCAAGTAATTATTCTTACTTTAGATAGATTTTACTTATTTTTTTTGATTTTTATTTTTATTTCATTTGAACCTTTAAGCTAATTTTGACATTAGGTAGGAAATATTCGTAAGTTAAGTAAGTAAGTTTTAACTCTTATTTATTGTATTATCCACTATTTTTATTTATTCCATACCCCCATAAACTAATCCTCTTTAGATTATTCAAGCAACCAAAAAAAGAGCTAGTTTTCTAGCTCTTTCATTTACTTATATAATACCAAGTTCTTGTAATAAGTGTTTTGCAACTTCTGATTTTTCTACTTTTTCTCGTAGTTCAGGTTCGTTTACAATATTAAAGTTTTCACGATCACTATTGTATTTGTTGTATACATCTTCGATGATTTGGCCTTCATTTTCAAAATTAATTGTATCAAAATCAGCTGTTATTTTATTATCAACAAATGCGTTTAAGGTATCTTTAGTTATTTCGTCGTTATTTAAATTTTTAACTGCTTCTATTGATTTTTTGATTTTGGCGTCTTCGTTTTCAATACTGTCTAGTGCATGTTTAATGTCAATTAATTTTCCAACACTTTCGGCATTATCTTTTAATATTTGACGACTTGTGAAATCGTATTTGTAATTACCATTTTCGTCTTTTGGGTTAATATTCAAGTGGAACTGGCCTAACATTAGCATCAAGATTTCACCAAGGGTTTTACTTGCTATAACGGAAGTACTTGCTATTAACATTACATTTTTTACGCTAGTACCATCTACTGCATCATATGTGCTTGAATCATATAATATTTCATCACATATATCTAAGACTTCAAATATGCCTTTTACTTCATTGGCCCAAGTATTTAAGCGAATTTCTTGCATGTCTTCATCGGTAAGTAGAATTATATATCCTGCATTTAAAGCCATACTCATAATCATATCTTTTAGATGTGGACTAAAAATAGTTGATGAATCAAGTGCCTCAAATAATGCTGTTAAATTTGTTTGAGTTGTTTCGTTTCGTTCTTTCATTAATGTATTGAAATCTATTTCATTGATATTTCCAAACTTCATGATTGCTTTAAATATTTCTATTAAATGTGATGGTTCTTTTTCCCAGTCGATACTATTATCATATGGATCTAGGGTAATATTCATATTTGTTAGTGTTTCTGTAAGATTTAATTCATTCATAATATAGTTAAAGATTTCAGGTTCTTTTCCTTTTGTTACGATAGAATCAAAGATTTTTGTAATTAATACTTCTATTGTTTCTTCATCAATATTTAATTCTTCTTTATTGGTGATGTTGGTTTTTTTAACTAAATCTATAATATCAAGTAAGTTAGAAATTTCTACTTTAAATTCTTCAATGGTTGTATTTTCTAAAGCTCTTAGATTGAAAAGATTTGTTATATCTGTATATTCAGTTTCTGAAACCATTTTATCGATCATATCAAATATGGCTGTACCAAAAATGTCAGAATCTCGTAAAGCAGTGAGTAATCTTACAATTTTAGGGTTAGTGCTTTCATCTTTTGAAGCGATAATTTGATTAAAGTCGATTGATGTAATATCGCCAAAAGCAAGGATTGATTTGAAAATTTCTATTAACTTAGTTGGTTCAGTTTTCCAATCAACATCTTCTAGATTTAGGACTGTTCCCATCTCTTGAAGTTTAGCATTGATATTTGTTTTATCTAATAAGTAGTTTACAATTTCGCTTTCTTTACCTTTAACAAGGATTGAGGCAAAAATTCGATTGATTAATAATTCAACGTTTTCTTCTGTTAAATTTAATTCTTTTTCTTCATCTAAAATATTTGTTTCGATAATTGTATCTAGGATTTGTAATAAACCTATTAATTCTTGATAGAATTCTTGAGACGATACATTTTTAATATTATCAATGTTAAGTAGATTCATTATTTCTTTAATATTACTTGTTTCTGAATCACTTGTGAAGGCTTCTAATAAGTTTATACTAACTAATCTAAATATATTAGATTTTGATATTTCTTTAATTACACTATCATACATATATTCATTGGACGCATTTTTAAGTACTACTGTTTCTATAGAGAAGTTATCAAAATCTTTTGCTTCTTTAGGAAGTAGCATTATTTCTTTAACTATCTTACCGATTATTTTTCCTTCTTCTTGCCAGTCAGGATTTAAGCCTTTAAATAATACTTCATATGACAATTTATCTTGTTTTGCTTTGGTTAAGGCAAATTTAATAATTGTTTTTTCATTTCCTTTTACTATTGATAATTCAAACAATCCATCAATTGCTTCTTCTAAAGTGCTTGCGGCTATATCAGTACCCGTTATGAACTCACATTCATTAAAGATATAATTGTGTAAGTTATTGTTTTTCGCTAACTTTTGGTAAATAGCTAAGACGCTTGATACATCTGTTTTAATACAAATTTCTAATTTTTCGGGTGATAAAACCACATTCATTTCTTTAGTTGGATCATCAACTAGTTCTATTAATTTTTCACTCAATTTAGGTAGTGCATAGTTGACAATTGTTGAAGATGTCATTAGTACATTTAGTACTTTATTACTACTTGTGACAAGTGACTCTTCTAATAATAAATCTTCTAAGTGATTAACATTCAATCTCAAACCTACTAGTATATCAAGTGATTCATTTAAAGCTTTTATTAAGATATCAGCTTCCTTACTAGCATCCATATTGGTAATTGCATCTAACAAGACAGCATCTTTTGATTCTTTTTCCATCTCAACTATTAGTTTTTCTTTCATTGCTGGCGCTAAAAGTTTAAGAAGTTTGGTTTTACCTATTGTGTTATGAAGTATTTTTACATCATCTTTAGTTAGTTTTTCAAATGATATTACATCTTCACTTATTTCCATTCTTGAAACAATTTTAAGTGTTGCGTGGATGTTACCATATTCTTTTATAATATTGTAACTACCTGTTGAGGTTTTTACTTTCAAAATTGTACCAAGATATTTAGCCGGAATGCTTAAATCTGTATCTTTATCTTTAGTAACTGTAAATGTTTTATAGGCAATTGAACCATTTAGTTTTTCACTTAATTCTTCTAAACTAAAGTCTTCTTCACTAACTGTGGTTTGCGAATCATCTTTTTTTGTCATTTCATTAATAATTGCATAATCTTTAATTCCCGTTTGTGCAACATTTATGATTCCATAAATAGGGAAAAACAAAATTACAGATGCGAAAATAAAACGTGCAAAACCAACACCGAGTCCAATTAAGCGTGATGGCATTGATGGTTTTACTTTCGAATCACCACCTGGGTAAATAAACCCTTTAAGAGTGCATCTAAAAATTATTCTATTGATTTGAGCAAGCAACAAGCAAATTAGTAAGCATACATAATATGTAGCGAAACGTACTACCGCAACAGTTATGCTTTCACAAAGTTCTAGTGTTGCCCCTTCAGCATTGTTTTTGGTAATTTCTTTTACTTGATTTAGTACTAAATCATATATACTACCAATTCCAGGTAAATTAATTTTCATAAATATCTCTGCTATTTTATCTGCCATAAATAGATAAATAATAAATGGTATTAAAAAAGCACATAAGTTTAATAAAGTTCTTTTCCATCCCTTTAAGTACGCAACCAATAAATAGAGAATTAGAAATATTAGAACAATTACATCAAATATAATAAATCCTACTTTAAATATTGTATCGTTCATAAGACACCATCCTTTGCATTTATTATACTATATTTTGTGTTATTTTTAAAGAGTTAAACATTAAATTTGTTTATTACACTCAATATTGATACTACTCAATTTATGAAGGCATTCTTCATAACCCCTAGTTATGTATTCGGCATTGTTAATTGTTGTTGTGCCTTTTGCCATATTGCTCGCTACAATTAAGGCAAACCCACATCGTAAATCACTAGCATTTACAATTCCTGCTTTTAATATTGATGGTTCAATAATTATTTTTTTGTTTTCATAGTATATAGATGCATTCATTTTTTTAAGTTCTTTAAGATGACTAATTCTTTCATGATATATTAAATCTTCTACAACTGAAGTACCATTACCTTTTAATAATACCGTTGTAATTATTGGTTGAAGGTCGGTAGGAAAAGCTGGATATGGTCCAGTCTTTAAATTGATGGCTTTAACTATAGTAGGAGTGGTTAGCGTAAGTTCATTTTTTTTAGCTATAAATTCGCCGCCCATTTGTTCTATCACTTTTGTGACGTTTTGTAAATCTAGTAGATTCACATCTGTTAAAGTAAGCTTACTATTAGGGTTTCCCATCGCAAGTAGTAAATAACTACCTGCTTCAATTCTGTCTGGCATTATTTTATAAGTTGTACCATGAAGTTTTTTTACACCTTTTATACTAATAGATTGATTACTAATAAAAGTTATATCTCCACCCATTTGTTTTATAAAGTTAATTACATCTATTACTTCTGGTTCAACCGCAACATTATTAAGTATCGTTTCACCTTTTGTATATACTGATGATAAAATTGCATTAATTGTACCACCTACTGTGACTCTAGGAAAATCAATGATTGTTGGTTTTAGGTCTTTAACTTTAAACTTTAGAGTTTCACCAACATCTATTTTTACACCTTGTTGTTCAAAAACACTTAAATGTATATCTATCGGCCTTGTTGTAAAAGCGCAACCGCCTGGATAGGCCATTTCTATTTGATGTTTTCTAGATATTAAAGCTCCTATTAGATAATATGATGCTCTAATTTTCTTTACATAATCTGATGTAATAATTGATTTAATTTTTTTAGCATGAATGATTAGTCTCCTCGTAGCATATTCATATTTTGTAATTACATCAATGTTATCCAATAATCTGATCATATTAATAACATCAGATATTAATGGAACATTCTCTATAATTACACATTCTTTGGTTAGTGTCGCCGCAACAATAATTGGTAGACTAGCATTTTTAGATCCACTTATTTTAATTGTACCATTCACTGGGTTGCTTCCTGTTACTTTATATTTCATCTTTTTCTCCCCTTCTTCTTACATACTACAATTTATGCTTTTTAATTGTTTATAATACATTTTCTTGTTTTTTATTTAAAAATGTGGTATGATAATACTATGTGAAATAGTGAATTAAAAAGGAGGAGTGCTATGAGATATCGTATAGAAAAAGATTCCCTTGGTGAACTTAAAGTACCTGCTGAAGTATATTATGGTATTCAAACCTTAAGAAGTAAAGATAACTTTGAGATTACTAAACGTGGAATTTGTCGTCAAATGATTAAAGCCCTCGTTATTGTTAAAAAAGCCGCAGCCAAAGCTAATCTTGATGCAGGTTTATTAGATGAGAAAATTGCGAAAGCTATTATGCTTACTTGTGATGAAATTTTAAATGGACGCTTGCATGGTCAATTTGTTACTGATTTAATCCAAGGTGGAGCAGGAACAAGTATGAATATGAATGCTAACGAGGTCATCGCAAATAGAGCCAATGAAATGCTTGGTGGTAATAAAGGTGACTATAATTTGGTTAATCCACTTGATCATGTTAATTGTAGTCAATCAACCAATGATGTAATTCAAACCGCTGGTAAGCTTGCTATTATCAAGCAATTAAAGAAAACTTTAGTTGAACTTAAAAAATTACAGAACGCTTTTTTAGATAAAAGTAAAGAATTCAGTAATATTATTAAAATTGGTCGTACACATTTACAAGATGCTGTACCAATTACTCTAGGTCAAGAGTTTAATGCTTATGCTAGCGTTCTTGCTCGTAATATTAAAAAAGTTGAATCTTGTATTGACTACTTAGCAGAAGTTAATATGGGTGGTACCGCGATTGGTACAAGCATTAATACAAATACTAAATATTTAAAGAAAGTTGTATTTTATTTAAATAAGTTTTCTGGCGAAGAATTTAAGAGCGCTAAAGATTTAGTAGATGCAACTCGTCATTTAGACTGTTTTGCTTATACAAGTAGTATGCTAAAGCTTACCGCAACTTCTCTTTCTAAGATAGCTACTGACCTAAGACTTATGGCAAGTAGTAGTATTGATGAAATTAGTTTACCAATTATGCAGCCGGGATCATCTATTATGCCCGGTAAGTTTAATCCAGTTATTCCTGAAGTAGTAAATCAAGTTGCTTACTATATTATGGGACTTGATGTAACCGTAACTTGTGCAGTTGAGGCTGGTGAACTCGAACTTAACGTTTTCTCACCAGTTATCTTAATGGCAATATTTGAGCAAGTGTCAACTCTTAGAAGGGCTGCTCGTACTTTAAGAGAAAGTTGTATTGAAGGACTTACATGTAATAAAGTTAGTGATTTAACTGACCATAGTGTTGCTCTCGCTACAGCACTTGCTCATTACACTAGTCATGATGAAGCTGTTGAAATTGTTGAACTTGCTAAAAAAACTAATAGATCCGTTAAAGATTTAGCTGTTGAAAAAGGATTACTTACTAAAGAACAAGCTGATATTATTTTAAATGTTGAAAATATGGCTAATCCTAGTAATATTGATGATGATGTAATTAAAACAGCAAAGGGGAAATTACTATGAAAAATATTAAAGATTTGAAAATTTATATTAGTGTAGATATTGAAGGTACTGCAGGTATTTGTGATTGGAAAGAAACAGAACTTGGTGAAAATGATTATAATTATTTCCAAGAAGAAATGATTCAAGAAACAATTGCTTGTTGTGAAGCTTTAATTAATTTAGGCATCACAAATATTACCGTACGTGATGCTCATGATAGCGCAAGAAATATTATTCCTAATCGTTTACCTAAGGAAGTAACTTTAATAAGAGGCTGGACAGAAGGGCCTTGTGATATGATGGCAGGTCTTGATAATACTTATGATGGTGTTATCTTTATTGGTTATCATTCTCCCGCTAGAAGTATTGGCAATCCTCTATCCCATACCTTAACTACAACTCTTAATCATATTAAGATTAATGGCAACATTGTTAGTGAATTCTTACTTAATACTTATTTTGCTCAATCACAATATAATGTTCCAGTAATTCTTCTTTGTGGAGATAACAACTTAACAAATATTGTTCATTCTGAAAATGTATTTATCCAAACAGTATCAACAAACGTTGGTTTACATGGAGCTGTTATAACTAAACACCCTAGTATTGTATATAATGATATTAAAGAAAAAACCAAAAAAGCCGTAGAAATGCTTGCGAGTGATCCTTCACAATTTATGGTTACGCTTCCTAATCATTTTGATACTGAAATTCACTTTAGAACACACAAGCGTGCCTACCGTGCTTCTTTCTATCCTAATGCAACTTATCTTGGTAGCGACAAAACAGTGCATCATGCCAATAATTTCTTAGATGCAGTAAAATTTATTATGTTTACGGAATAACATAAAGGTCTCAAGTTCATCCTTGAGACCTTATTTTTTTAGTGATTTTGTTTCTTTCTTAATAGTACTACACCTGATACAAGGGTTGCAGTTATCATAAAGTAATAACCTAAGTTTTCTTTATAATCACATTGTCCTGGTTTTGTATCACGTTTTGGAATTTCAGTACCAGTATTATCATTATTTGAATTATCATTTAGAGAAACAGGAACGCCGTTACTATCTAATTTGAATTCACCACGATATAGAGAAGTACCCATTTGTTGGTCTAGCGCTTTACTCCAACCAGCCGGATAAGTTTTTTCTCCTGTCGCATTTCCTTCTTCATCTAATAAACGAACGATACCTTCTGTAAAGAAAGTAGTTGTTGCCATACTACCAAAGGCTTCATCACCTACATAAGATGCAGCTCTAATAATTTTACCATCTTTATCTACTTCAACTGGTAAATAAATCTTAGTAGCACCACGACAACCGATAAAGGCTTGACGGCCAATTGATTCAACAGTTGTAGGTATCTTAATTAGAAGTTCTTTTCTTATGCTATTTCCATCTGCATCTTTTTTAACTTCTCCGTTTTCATCAACTTCATATACAAATGATTGACAACAGTTTGCGAAAGCTTTATCTTCAATAGTAATTAAACCTTCTTTAAGTTCAATGTATGTAAGTTTTGAACATCCTTCAAATGCACTTTCACCAACTATTGTAATTGATTCAGGGAAAGTTACATCACTTAGATTCTTACAATCTTTAAACGCAAACTTAGGAATTGATGTCATTGTGGCAGGAATAACTACTGATTTAATTTGTTCGCATCCTTCAAATGCACTTTCACCGATTAATGTTACTTTTTCAGTTACAGGAACATTTTCAAGACTTGTACACATTAAGAATGCACGGCCTTCAATTTCTTCAATATTAGCAGTGTTTTTAATAGTAGTTAATGCGTAACAATTTTCAAACATACTATACTTAACTGTAGTAGTATTTGCAGGTAAGGTAACACTTCTTAATTTATTACAATTGTAGAATAGACCATTACCAAGACTTGTTACTTGATCAGTGATTACAACGCTTCTTAATGATGCACCACTAAATGCATAGGCATCAATACTTGTGATAGTTGTTGGAACAGTATATGAACTAACTTTGTTAGATGGCATATAAAGTATTAATGTTGTTTTATCTTTTGAACATAATACTTGGCAAACATTACTACCTTCGCTAGTATTTTCAATACTATATCTTTCATGATTAGGATTGATTGTGAAGTTCTTTAATGATGACCAACTTCTAAATACACCAACACCTAATTTTTCAAGTCCATCAGGAATATTAATTGATTCAATATTACTACAATCGGCTAAAGCATAGTCACCTAATTTTCTAACACTATTTGGAATTTGAAGATTAGTAATACCAACACATCCAAGGAAAGCATATTCTTCAATAGTAGTAATACCTTCACCTAAAACTATTTCTGATAAATTAGTACAACCAGCAAATGCATAAGCACCTATCATTTGTAAGTTACTATCCGTAATAGTAATCTTTTTGATTATAATTGAGCTCATAAACGCAAGGCTTGGAACTTCTGTACAATTTGTGATTGTTACTTCCAATTCTTCTGGTTTATTTTCTGCGAAAATTGATTCAAATGATTCATCTCTACCAATACTACCTTCACTCATAGTTCCAATAAATGGAAGAGTAATGTTTGTTAAGGCTGTGCAATTTACGATTGCACCTGTTTGAATTTCTTTAACCGTATTTGGAATTACCAAAGTTTTTAAATTTCTTTGATTTGCGAATGCTCCAGAGCGGATAACAGAAACTTTATTATCAACAGTAAAAGTATCTTTGACATTTCCTTCACCATCAACACTTGGTACATAATATACTAATTCTCTCATACCGTTTTCATCATCTGCAGTATATAGTGAATTATCAATTACTTGATATTTTTGATTGCTTGAATTAATAATTATTCTAATAGATTCATCACAACCATATAATACATTTTTGCCAAGTGAAATTATATATGTTAAATCAATTTCTTTAAGATGTGAACAATTTCTAAATGTATCATCTTTTAAAGTTGTTAAACTTTCTGGTAATGTAACACTTTCAAGAACAGTACAATTTTGGAAAGCATTCATACCAAGGTTAGTTAAACTAGTAGGAAGTACCATATTTACAAGTGATGTACATCCTTTAAACGCATAATCACCAATTGATGTTATTTCATTTGGTAGATTTATAGTTACTAAACTCTTGCAATTTACAAAAGCATTTTCAGGAATATCATATGTTCCTGTTATTGTTAAAGTAATTAAATTATCTAAAGTTTTTGAATTAGTTGTATCGCCAACACCATTAGAATTGAAAATATAACCAAATATTTCAGCACTATTAAATTCTTTTTTAACTAGTGTTTTTGAATCATATTTATATCCTGAACCAATGAATGGAAGAACTGCTTCAGTTACGCCAGTACATCCTTCATATGCGCCAACACCAATACTGATTACATTATTTGGTAAATCAATTTTTGTAAGTTTTGTACAACCAGCGAAAGCTTTTTGTTCGATTACTTTTAGGTTTGAATTAATCAATGAAGTAAGAACTTCTTCTCTTAAAGATGGACATCCTTCAAATGTTGAAGCATTAATTTTTTCAAGATTTGTTGGTAGATTTGTAACATTTTGAAGACTTGTACAACCAGCGAAAGCCTCACTGCCTAAACTTGTTATTGTATTTGGTAAATCAATTGATCTAATTGTACTTAAATTTTTAAAAGCTTTTTCAATAATTCTTGTACCTTGTTTAATAGTTACTAACCTAATATTTTGAGTACTATTACCGAACACTGCTTTAAAAGCAAAACTACTATCTATTGATGTGCCAATGAAAGGTAATGTTACATCTGATACTTGTGCACAACCAGAGAAGGCATTTTCTTCAATTGTTGTAACTGTAGTTGGAATATCTATAGTAGTAACTTTACTTGCATTATAATAAGCATTCGCACAAATTGTTACAACTGATGCATCAATATTCTTTATTTCTGTAATTGTTGAATCTAAAGATAAAACTAATTCTTTTTTATTGTTTTCAACATTATGGTATAAAACATTTTTAGTAATAACATAATTAGTATTATTAGAAGCTACACTAAGATTTAAAGCTGTGCAATTATAGAAAGCATTCGCTCCAAGACTTACAAGTGTTGAAGGAAGCGTAACATCTACTAGTTTTCCACAGTTATAGAAGGCATCTTCACCGATTGTTTCTAATCCTTCATTTAAAGTTATCGCTTGTAAACTAATACAATCGTAGAAAGCACCAAAATCTAATGATGCAAGTGCTGAAGGAAGTGTAACATTTGTTAAACTTGTGCAGCCATCAAATGCACTACTGCCAATTGAAGTAATTGTATTAGGAAGTTCTATTTCTTCAAGTTTTGAACAATCTTCAAATGCACGTCTAGAGATTGCTTTAATCTTTGAGCCAGATTCAAAAGTTAACTTTTTAAGTTTATCATTGCTTTGGAAAGCACTTTTGCCAATTATCTCAATATCTTTAGATATGACAACTTCTTCATCCTTACCATTGTACTTAACTAAAGTAGTACCATCAGTTTGGAAAATAGGAGTTGTTTCTTTTTTGTTAACTACTGTCACAAGCAATATAATTGCTGTAACTACTAAGGCAATAAATATTGCCCAAATTATTAATTTCTTAATTAGTTTTTTGTTCATAATCACTACTCCTTGTATTTATAGCGAGTTTACTCTAATTTTCTTACATACTTATTATTACAAAAAATCGTTAAAATTGCAAGAGATTAGAATAATTTTAATCAATGAAATTTTTACCATTTAGTCTCGCATCTTTTTTTGCTTTATTTTTTGTCATTTAAAACGAAATTTTCATTTTCATTTGGGTAGTAAAATTTTGATTTACCATCCATGTCCAAGTTCACTTCAACTTTGATATTCTTGTCATACATATATTTAATTGTTGATGAACTTGTAAGACTTGAACTAGTTAGTTTTATGTCAACTGTAGTAGCCATCAAATTAGTTAGTTCTGCTCCTATATTGTTTAATACTAAATTACTATCCGTTGTTGTAACCTCAGTTATTGATGTTGAAGCTGAATCCATATTTAATTCAAAATCTTTTACTGTTGAATTATTAAATGTAAAATCAGCTCTTTTGGAAATTACTGATATTTTCGTATCTACTACTTCTATACCATTATATTCTTCCCCATAGTTAATATAATCGCCAAGTTTATCTAATTCTTCTTTCGTATAATTCTCATTTATTTTTTCACAAATGATTAGTCCACTTGTTCCATCTAATTTAATATTTGGTGACTTTATATATTCTAGTGTTTGATATGAATTACCAATTGATGTTACTTCAAGAACACTAAAGCTGCTTCTTGTAATTTTCAAATTACCTGTATTTTGAATTTGAAGTTTAGCTTTATCATAGTTTATATCATATAATTCATTAACTGAAGTATTTGATAAAAAGTCTAGATTTGTACCTTTTAATTTTTCAAAATAAATAGTACCAGAAGTATTTACCAATTTATAATCATTAATTGTTGTTTTAACAATGTTAATTTTTGAAGATGAATTATTGTGTTCTAATTTGTTGATTACATCTTCAGTTGATGAATATTCACCAGTTTCATGTTTTAATTTCATTGTATCAATGTTGTTTAAACTTGTTACTAACTTGCCTGAATAAATGTCGACATCTATTTCGTTAATGTTATTTTGAATAAGAGCCATATCTCCACTTAAAATGTAAGCCTTTACATTTTTAATGGTAGATTTCTCGATTATTACTTTTCCATAATCAACTTTTATATTTAAGTTTTGAATATCAAAACCTGTTGGAATTTTAATTGTTACCTTTGAAGTTGGGGTTTGGATGATGTTTAATAAATCAAATAATTTTTTATTTTTATTTGTAATTTTTAATGTACCTTTAGTTACTTCATAAATCATTTTATCAAATTCATAATCATAAGATATCATAACATTTGATATACTAGAATCTTCTGTAACCACCACGTTAACTTCATTGGCGTTTACTTCTATTTGATTGAATGAATCATTTATTTCAACATTTTCTACTTTACTTGTTACATCATTAATTGAACGATAAAAGTAACCTTTAGTAGCGTAACTAGATACGCCAAATATTAAAAATACGACAGCACATCCGCCTAAAACTCTTAACAAGAATTTTGGTTTTTTAGTTATTTTATTAAAGTAATTGGTAAAAGTAAATTCCATGAATGGAAAAGTTTTACCTCGTGTTTTGTCATTCGCATTTAGTATTTTCGTTAACAATTCACTAATTAAAATCATAAATAGATCTATAATATAAATATAGGCTATAAGCATAACTAACATGTAACCAAGCACAGCTACACATGTTAAAATAATATCAAGAACTGACCTAAAGGTAAATGCATGAATAATCAGTGATGCCATATTGCCGATGATTCTAAATACAAAAATACTACCAACTATAAATATCATTAGACATGCAAGAATTAAAATACTATTAAGTATACTAATACAAATGTTTTTAAATTTAACATTTTTTTTGCGTTTCTCTAAGTAGTTAACACCATGCATTTTATAAATGTTTTCAGCTATTTCCTTTGGAGTTTTCATATTTTCTATTACTTTTTCCTCAGGTGTTCCATAGTCTATTTCAACATCTATTTTATCACGGTAATGCTTTAGGACTTCGTTTACTTGTTTAGCAGGTAAATATCTTAATTCTTCGACAAGTGCTTCGAGAAATTCTTTTTTTGTCATAAACTAGCATCACTCCTTTATTGCTTATTATACCACAATTATTCGTTTTAATAAAACATTATACATTTTTTAGTTAATTGAACTAAAATATAAAGAAAAGAGTAACTATATTTTTAACATAATTACTCACTTATTTATAATATCACTGATTTTATAGTTTTTATTATCTAACTTTACTATTTTATTTTCTTCAATGGACGTGGTTATAAAAACATTACTACCAATTATGGCATTTTTTCCAATAATCGTGCTACCTCCTAGAATAGAAGCGCTAGCATATATCGTTACGTTATCACCTATGGTTGGGTGCCTTTTTGTTTTTTTTAGGGCTGGTACATTGTTTAATGATACCGCTCCTAGAGTTACTCCTTGATATATTTTCACAAAATTACCAATAATAGTGGTTTCACCAATTACAATTCCAGTACCATGATCTATAAAAAAGTTATTACCGATTACCGCTCCTGGATGAATATCAATGCCCGTTTTTGAATGAGCTAATTCACTCATTATTCGCGCTTGAAGCTTGTAATTCATTAAGTATAGTTCATGTGATAAACGATAAACCATAATGGCATAGAATCCTGGATATGTAATTATAACTTCATCTTTTGAACTTACAGCTGGATCATTTTTGATAAATTCTTCTAAATCATTTTGAAGTGCTTTCTTTATTTTTTCTATTTTAACTAGGTAATTTTTAATATCTACATCTTTTATATTCAGTTTTGTTAGTAAGACTTTTAGTTTACGATTTAATTTATTTTGTGAAATAGTATACTTAGAAAAATAACCCGGATATAAATACTGTTGTAAAAGACTTATCACTTTCTTAATATCTTTAGTTTTAATCATATTAATCCATCTACTGACAAATATCTTTCCCCGCCATCGGGAAATATTAAGACTATATTTTGATATTTATTTTGAACTTTTAATCCTGCCTTATAGACTGCACCTGATGAAATTCCTACAAAAATGCCATAAGCATTTAGTAATTCTTTTACTCCTTCATAAGCTTCGCTATCACTAATATCAATTATTTCATCTATTAGTTTTTTCTCTAGAAGTGGGGATATGAAGTTAGGGCCAATACCTTGAATTTTGTGCACTCCCGCATTTCCCGAACTTAGTAGGGGAGAGTTTAATGGTTCTACACCAATGATATGGATATTTTTATTATATTTTTTTAAGCACTTACTGATTCCCGTGATTGTACCTGCTGTGCCAATACCAGCAATAACGCAATCAACATTTTTTAACTCTTTAATAATTTCTCTAGCCGTTGTATCATAATGAGCCAAAACCGAATTATAATTATCAAATTGTGATACAACAAAAGAATTATTAATTTCAAGTTTTAAATCTTTTGCTTTTTCTACTGCCCCATTCATTCCAAGAAAACTATCAGTTAAAATAACCTTCGCTCCATAAGCTTTTATCAATTCTATTCTTTCATTTGACATATTATTAGGCATTACAATAATGCATTTTAGTTTTTTGATTTTACAAATACATGCAATACTAATTCCCATGTTTCCACTTGTAGCCTCTATTATTGTTGTATCGCTATTGATCTTATTTTCCTTTATGGCCGCATCGATTATTTTAAGAGCTGCCCGGTCTTTAATTGAACCAGTCAAATTATACTTTTCCATTTTCGCATACATATTAGTATCACCTAATTTTATAAGTGGAGTATTTCCAATCAATGATAGTGCATCACTACGTTTCATAACATCACCACTTTAGTATATGATTTAAAAAACCATTGGTTACAACTCTATAATTGTTAATTAATTTTTTCCTATATATAATTTTAAAAGAGCATCCCTAAAATATAGAGATACCTTTTAATATATTAGTGTTTTTTGCATATAATCATTCTAAATACGTTAACAATACTAGCGAACTTTCATATTCTTTACTATTTAATTTTTTTCTAATAATCACATCAACTGTTGACATAATACACATTTTTTGTTCTTGAACAACTATTAAAGCTTGGGTGGTTATTTCTTGTTTTACAACATTATATGAATGCTTTTTGTACGAATTTGTTACCTTTGTTGTGATTTGTTTTTTCAGTTCATCGTTAGAAAAGCTTATATCTTTATTATCAAATACGCCAACATTATTAACTGAAAATGAAGTTAAACCTACAAGTGATGTGTTTTATTTACATTTAGTCTTTTTTACAAAGCAAAAAAAAAGATAGATTTTCAATCTACCGACATTATATAAAAAATGGTAGGGCTAGATAGATTCGAACTATCGAAATGACGGAGTCAAAGTCCGTTGCCTTACCGCTTGGCTATAGCCCTACAAAAAATGGTGGGGAGGGACGGATTCGAACCATCGAACTCGGAGAGAGTGGATTTACAGTCCACCGCGTTTAGCCACTTCGCTACCTCTCCAGAAAAATATTTAAATGGTGGAGGTTAACGGGCTCGAACCGCTGACCCTCTGCTTGTAAGGCAGATGCTCTCCCAACTGAGCTAAACCTCCGTATTGCTTAGCGCTTTTATATATTACCAAGAGACAAACTCTTTGTCAATTAATTTTCTGCACTTTTTTTAATAACTCTTGATATCTTTTCTTTAAAGCACACATACACGCCGCACGCATCGCTTTTTCA
>OLXB01000212.1_pt1 | contig 38172 bp, 34 predicted proteins | sample 1673681 | NCBI WGS metagenome assembly OLXB01 (sample SAMEA103958121, study PRJEB25191) | human gut metagenome
ATAATACCAATGTTTTATTACAGTCTATATTTTACCAATAATCATTTACATTACTATCATTTGTAGTGTACCTTGTATTAGGAATACTATTAAATGATAACTCTTTTTTTTATGCTTTTTTCCTTCGTTCTTTAATTTGGAAGAAACATTCATTAAGTGGAAGTGTACAACTACCATTGTAGAAACAATCACCACATTTTTCTCTCGTTTTACCTTTTGGTTTAATGTCTTCTTTTCTTTTCATACTATACCCCCTTGTAGTAATAGTATAACCATAAATCTAAAAACTATACATTGATTTTCTTGCAAAAAAAAGATGATTATGTTAAAATTATAAATGGTGATAATATGGAAGAACAAATAAATATTAATGAATTTGAATTAATAAAAGAAGAACTCCTAATTAAGGATATGCACAAAGTAGTAATACTTGATAATGCATTATTTAACGATTTTGATAAAACGATAATACTTGATAAAATTAAACAGTTGGAAGTTGATTATATATATAACACGATTGCATATGGGATTAAAGTGGTCGAAAGTTGCGAAGAACTATTAAGTGAACAAGCTAAAAAATACGATAATGTAGTTAATAAACTACCATTAATCATACTTAAAGATAAACATTTAGATTTTATTTATCAACGTGAATTATCAAAAATCAAAACTGTAAATGATATTATGATGGAATTAATCAGCCGTGAATTTAATGATGATAATAATCAATATATTATTTTAACTAAAAACACAACAAAAATAATTGATGAAATTATATATATATCGGTTAATAATTTCCTTTTACTTGATGATATTCATAATATAGAAAGTAATCATCATGAAGAATATGCTGACGAAATGTCTGATATATATTTTAGCGATATCATTTACACATATTTGGATATAATGAAAAAATTTAAAGGTGCACTATTAAAAGAAGATGAGAAAACGTATATAATTAGATTTAAAAAGTATCAATTTAAAGTTTTATTGATAGACTCATATGAAGAACTATACAATGAAGAAATTGAACTATCTAATTACGACTTAATAATTGAAGATACTCATACTACTTTGAGAGATAACAAATTATTACAAAATCAAACGTTACTTGATATTTATCAAACAATTAAACCAGGTAAATACTTTAAGGAGTAAATATGCGTATTTCTAAAACATTATTTAAGAACTTTATTCGATGTGCCAATTTTCCATCTTTATATGATATGTATATTAATCGTGGCGCTCACAATGTGACAGAAATAGATGGTGAAAAAGTCTCAACCTTGGAAAATGATGTAAACCAAATGTCAGATACAACATTTACAGAACTTGACGATAAGAGTATGGAGATATTTACTTCAATGTTTGACGAAGAAACAGGGGTAGATTTAACTAACGTTACAAGTGCACAACTACAAGCATTCGCAGAAACCTTTGTTGAAGTTGAACGATTAGCTATTAAACAAGCAAGTGAAATATTTAATCATGATATAAAAGCATCAACTATTACATCAGAACAACAATCATTTGAATTTACAGAAAATGATAACACATATTATTGTTATTTAGATGGTTATATGGAAGATGGAAACAGAATAAATATATTTGAAGTAAAAGCTACAACAAGTAAAAAATATGATGAGTGTAACTTAACAATAAGAAAAAATAAGTTTGGCCCTGGGGGTAAATTTCCACTATTTGTAAAAGATTCTAAGGGGATTATGCAATATGTAGGAGAAACATATCTTGGGCAAGAATTAGGCGGAAAACTTGTAACACCAAAAGATTTAGATGATAAGATAAAAAGATTAACTGATTTGTATTCACCACTTGGTAAATATATATATGATTTAGCTGTCGAGAGATATATTGTTGAACATAGTATCGATAATAAAGAAAAAGATATTCACTATTATTTAATAGTTCTTAATGCTGAATATATATATAATGGTTTAAAAGATGAAAAAGACCCAATATATGGGCCAGATGATAATGGTAATTTATTATTTAAAATTTATGATATGACATATATTACAAGTCTTATTCAAGAAAATATTGAGTTAAAAAAGAAAATGCTTGAATATGATCAAGACCATTTAACTGTAAATTATCATAGGTTTGGTACTCCTTGTGAGTATAAGAAAACTACAGCGTGTAAGTTTTTCCCAATATGTGCAAAACGTATTTTAAAAGATGGCTCAATACTAGAGTACATGCATAAAAATTATGCTTTTAAAAATGGAAATGGTGATATTATTACAATGTATGATTTAATTAATCAAGGAGTATATATGATACCAGATGCTAGACCATATATAAATAGACTTGATAATATTACTCAACATGATTGTTATGTTAATAATACAACCTATATTGATTTAGAAAGAATTGGAAAAGCCTTAAACGCAATAACTTATCCAATATTTCATTTAGATTTTGAAAGTTATAATTCACCACTTCCTAGATTTAAAGGCGAAAACCCTTATATGCAGTCGCTATTTCAGTATTCATTACATATAGAAGAAACTCCTGGTGTATGTGATATTGTTGAAAATCACACAGAGTATTTAGCTCCAGACCATGAGGATCATCGTGAAGATTTAATAAAAAAACTAATTCATGATATTGATTTATCAAATGGGGGAACTGTAATGGTATATAACCAAAACTTTGAAAAAACAAGACTCCATGAACTTGCTAGAATGTTTCCTAAATATGCGAAAGAATTAGATAATATTAATGATCATATCTTTGATTTGCTTGCGGTATTACATGGAGATAGAGCTTTATTTGATGAAATAACAACGAAAGAAGAAAGAGAAGAATACCAAAATAGACCCCCATTTACTTATTACAATAATAAAATGCATGGTTCTTTTTCGATAAAAAAGGTTTTACCTATCTTTACTAATTTGTCATATAGCAATTTAATAGTCAAAAATGGTACTGAAGCTATCCTTACATATGGGCTTTTACCTACTTTAACACCTAAGGAATATGAAGAAAAATACCTTGCTTTAAGGGTATATTGTAGGCAAGATACATGGGCAATGGTTGAAATATTAAGAGGTTTAAGAAGAAGTTTTGAATAATAAAAGATGATAATTTTTAGTTATCATCTCTTTTTTCTTCGTCATTTCTTACTTCAACTACTACTCCTTCAAGGTCATAAATATCTGCTTTTGTGATTAAAACATCGTAGAATTCACCAGGACTAAGAGGGGTGGAACTGTCAATATAAATGTATCCATCAACATCATCTGGGGCGTATGCATAGCTTCTAGAAAGGTATTTTTCTTTATTAAAATCATAGTTATCAACTAACACTTTATATACTTTCCCAATGGTCTGTTTGTTCTTTTCTTTAATGATCTTTGCTTGTAATTTCATAATTTTGTTGTATCGTTGCTTTGCGATTATTTCCGAAACTTCAGGTTTCATATCATATGCTTTTGTATCTTCTTCCTTAGAATATGTGAAAACCCCAAGGCGATCAAACTTAATTTCTTTAACGAAATTATATAATTCATTAAAGTCTTCATCAGTTTCTGTTGGGAATCCTACAATTAGAGTACTACGGATAATAACATCAGGAATGAATGATCGAAGCTTATTAATAATTTTTGTAATCATTTCTTTACTACCACGACGGTTCATTAATTTTAAAATGCGATTACTAGCATGTTGAATTGGTATGTCAAAATAAGGTACTAATTTTTCGTTATCTCTAAATTCTTCAAGTAATTCATCGGTTATTTCATCAGGATACAAATAAAGTACTCTAATCACCTTTAAATCATCAAATTTAGAAAGTTCTTTAATTAACTTGACAAGACTTGTGCCATCATTTAAATCGGTACCATATCTAGTTGTATCTTGTGCAATTAAGGTTATTTCTTTAACACCACTATTTACTAGGATATTTGCTTCTGCGATTACATCATTAATTGGCCTACTTAAAAAAGGACCTCTTATTATAGGAATAGCACAGTATGCACATTTATTATTACAACCATCTCCAATCCTTAAATAAGCACTATGAGGGAGAGTAGATACAACTCTATTTTTGTAGTCCATATGATATGAAGAATCACTATTAGTTAATTGTCTAAATAATTTATCAATGTTTTTATAATCTCTAATTGGAAAATAAAAGTCAACTTCCGGTATACTTTCTTTTAAGTCATCTAAGTAACGCTCAACAAGGCATCCCATCGCAATTACTTTCTTGCCTTTTTTACCATAATCTGTAAGTTCTAAAATTGTATCAATTGCCTCTTTTTTTGCGGACTCGATAAAGCCACAAGTGTTGACAACTAAAATATCGGCTTCTTCCATATCGTTAGTTATCTCAATTCCATATTTTCTTGCTACACCTAAAAACATTTCGGTATCAATTAAGTTCTTAGCACAGCCTAAAGAAATCATTCCAAGTTTCATACTATATCTCCTTGTATAATATTATTAGTATTATTATACAATATTTAAAATACAAATTCTTACAATAAACAATTATTTTTCCGTATTGGTGGAAATTAAAAAAAAGTTGTGATATAATAAATAAGTAGAAAAGAGGTAATATATATGTCAAAACAATTTATCGTAGAAACATCAGCTCGTCACATCCATTTAACTGAAAGTGATTTTAAAGTATTATTTGGTGATGATGCAAGCTTAACTATTAAAAAATATTTATCACAACCAGGTCAATTTGCTAGTGAACAAAGAGTAACAGTAGTAGGCCCTAAAAAGGAGCTTGCTGGTGTATCTATTTTAGGTCCCTTCCGCAACGCTAGTCAAGTAGAATTAAGTGCAACAGATGCTCGTAGTATTGGCCTTCCAATTGCAATTCGTGAATCAGGAATGATTGAAGGTACTCCAGGATGTAAGGTAATAGGTCCAAAGGGCGAAATTGAACTTCCTTGTGGTGTTATTGTTGCGAAAAGACATATTCATGCAACACCAGAAGACGCAAAAGAACTTGGTGTACAAGATAAAGAAATTGTATCAGTAAAAGTGAATACTCCTGAGAGATCATTAATCTTTGGTGATGTTGTTGTAAGAGTAAGTGAAAAATTTGCCCTTGCAATGCATATTGATACAGATGAAAGTAATGCAGGAAATGTAGTTCCTGGAACAATGGGCGAAATAGTAAAATAATAATAATACCTCCAAAAAGGGAGGTATTTTAAAAAATAAAGAATAGAGGTAAAAAATATGCGTTGTCCAAAATGCCATAATGAGAATAAATATGATGCTCTTACTTGTGATTTTTGTATGGCCGAACTTCCAATGACGGAAGAAAGAAAACAAGAAATAAAGAGAATGAAAAAACTTGAAAAGAAAACCAAAATGCATAATTCCATGACCAAACTAATAGGTCTTATTATTGGTTTTGTTATCATTGTGGCGATTGTTGTTATTGCATATTTGTTAAAAAAGTAATATGGCTAGAATATATAAAGAAGAATTAATAGAAAAAAATAACTACTACGATGTTATCGTTGTAGGTGGTGGTCATGCGGGAATTGAAGCGAGCCTCGCTCCTGCACGTTTAGGCCTTAATACCTTAATGATTTGTGGTAATATCAAAAAAATAGGAAACATGCCTTGTAACCCATCAATAGGTGGACCTGCCAAAGGAATTCTAGTTCGTGAAATTGATGCATTGGGCGGCCAAATGGCTAAGACTGCTGATGAAACTTGTTTACAAGTAAAAATGTTGAATCTATCAAAAGGTCCGGCTGTTAGAGCTTTAAGAGTTCAATCTGATAAACTTGCTTATGTATCGCGTATGCAAGAGATTTGTTTAAATGAACCAAATCTTGATATATATGAAGCTTTGGTAGATAAATTAATAACAAGTGAAAACACTATTCAAGGAGTAGTACTTGAAGATGGTACTAAAATATATGGTAAAAGAGTAATTATTACAACTGGTACTTACCTTTCTTCTAGGGTATTGTGTGGTAAAAACACCACTCCATCAGGACCAGATGGGGAAGCAACCAACTATGGTCTTTCGGGCTCATTAAAGGAATTAGGTTTTAAACTATTAAGATTAAAAACAGGAACCCCACCTCGTATATACACTGACTCAATTAATTTTGAAGGTATGCAAGTAGAATTAGGTACGAACTTACCACTTAGTTTTAGTTATGAAACAGACCTTTCAAAAATGATACCTTTTGATAAACAAATACCTTGTTATTTAATTTGGACAACACCTAAAACCCATGAAATAATACATGAACACTTGCATGAATCTAGTATGTATTCAGGAATTGTAAAAGGTATCGGGCCAAGATATTGCCCATCAATTGAAGATAAAATAGTTAGATTTTCCGATAAAGAGCGTCATCAAATATTCCTAGAACCAGAGAGCCTAGAACTTGGACAAACATATATTCAAGGGTTCTCAACTAGTATGCCACATGAAGTTCAAGAATTAATGGTTCGTTCTTTACCAGGATTTGAAAATGCAAGGTTTGCAAAATACGCATATGCGATTGAATATGATGCGATTGACCCACTTGAATTAAAAGCGACATTGGAAAGTAAGAAAGTTAAAGGACTATATTTTGGTGGCCAAGTAAATGGAACAAGTGGATATGAGGAAGCCGCATGCCAGGGTTTAATGGCAGGTATTAATGCATCATGTAGTTTATTAGGTAAAGATGAACTTATTCTTAGAAGAGATGAAGCATATATTGGTGTATTAATTGATGATTTAATTACTAAAGGGGTAATAGATCCTTATAGAATGCTTACATCACGTGCCGAATTTAGATTACTTCTAAGACACGATAACGCTGATCAAAGATTAATAAAATATGGACACTATGTCGGTTTAATTAGTGATGAAAGATATAATCGATATTTAAACAAAATGGAATGCATTGAAAAGGAAAAAACTAGACTTAATGAAATTAGAATTACTCCAAAAGAAAGCATAAATAAATATTTAGAAAGTGTTAACTCGCCAATCTTAAAAGATGGTATTAGTGCAGCCGAATTAATGAAACGCCCAGAAATTGATTACTTCAATATAGTTGAAATGTTAAACCTTGATAACCCTTTAAACTATGAACTAGGTGAACAGCTTAATATTGAAATTAAATATGCTGGTTATATTCAAAAATCATATAAAGATGCACAAAGAGTACACAAACTAGAAACAATGAGAATTCCTGAAGATATGGATTATTCACAAATACATAATCTTGCGAGTGAAGCTAAAGAAAAACTAACTAGAATTAAACCACTTACGCTAGGGCAGGCTTCAAGAATTAGTGGAGTAAATCCAAGTGATATTGCGATTATATTAGTATATTTAGAATCAAAAGGAAGAACACATGGAAAAAAATAAAATACTTTTAGATTCGTTTAGAACATTATCTAGTGATATGTTAAGTCAATTAGAATTATATTGTGAGATTTTAAAAGAAGAATCAAAGAAAATGAACTTAACTTCCATATCTGAAACTAATGATATATATATAAAACATTTTTACGATAGTATGTTAATTTCTAAGGTAACTGATTTAAAAGAAAAAGAATTAGTAGATGTTGGTACAGGTGCGGGTTTTCCTGGTATTGTTTTAAAAATTATGGAACCAACCCTAAAAGTTACATTGATTGAACCAACAACAAAACGATGCAATTTTTTAAATCTTGTGATAGATAAATTAAAATTAAAAGATATTGTTGTAGTAAATGACCGTGCAGAAAAATGCATTACTAAATATCGTGAAAAATTTGATATCGTTACCGCAAGAGCAGTAGCGAATCTTCCAATTCTGTTAGAATTACTAACCCCCTTTTGTAAAGTAAATGGTTTAGTTATACCTATGAAAGGTAGTAATATTAACGAAGAATTAAATATATCAGCCAATGCGGTTAAAGTGTTAAACTTAAAACTTATAGATATATATCAATTTACATTACCTCTTGATAAAGGTATGAGAAACATTGCTAAATTTCAAAAACAAAAAAAGACTCTAGATATATATCCTAGAGAATATGCAAAAATATTAAAAAAACCATTATAGAAAGGGAAAAATATGGGCAAGATAATTTCAATAGTCAACCAAAAAGGTGGAGTAGGGAAAACTACAACTACAATCAATCTTGGTGCCGCTCTTGCAAATTATAACCAAAAGGTTTTAATTGTTGATTTTGATCAACAAGCAAATGCGACCACAGGACTTGGAATAGATAAAGAAGATATATTGTTTGATGTAACAGATTTCTTCACACATATTGCACTTGTCAAAAAAGCAATTTTACATACTACCATTGATAATCTTGATGTAATACCTGCCACAATTAAACTTGCAAATGTCGAAGAAACATTATACCAAGTTCCAGATAAAGAGTATTTAATGTCTAGAAAATTATCTGAGTTAAAATCTGAATATGATTATATTTTAATAGATTGCCCGCCTTCTTTAGGTTTAATTGTTGATAATGCCTTGTATGCAAGTGATTCAGTTATTATACCAGTAGAATGTGGTTACTACTCATATGATGCATTAACCCAAATGACTCATAAAATTAATTCAGTTCAAAAACATAAAAAAATAGAAATCGAAGGAATTTTACTTACAAAACTAGATAACCGTAATACTCTTGGTTATAAGATTGTTGAAAAAGTTCAATTTTTATTTCCTGATAAAACTTTTAAAACAATTATCACTAATTCAAGTCATATTCAAGAAGCTCCATTATATGGAAAAAGCGTTTTGCAATTTTCTTATAATTCAAGAGGTTCTAAAGAATATCGAGAACTTGCAAAAGAAATATTAGATAGAAAGGAATAAGTTATGCTTGAAACTTTATATTGTATTATTCTAATTGCTTTATATATTCTTGTTAATGTGATCAAGAAAAAAATGCTTAATAAGCTTGACAATAAAGGAATTGCTACTATTAATATATGTTTAGATGTAGCTATATTTTTAGGCTTCTTATTAGGTATAGCTTTAATATTAGGTTTTGATTTTTCAAAATTTAAAGTTGGATTTAAAGATTTTATTGCATTTCAAGGCTCAAGCTTAATTTGGTCTATTATAGTCGTAATAATTGCTTCTACCCTTTTAGGTATAACAAAAACATTATTATTTAAAAAGTATAAAAAAAATATCCTAGAAGTTAAACGTCAAAATACTATTTCAAAGGTTTTGATGAGTTTGATTAGATATGCCGCATATATAATCTGCGTTATTGTGATACTTGGTATTTGGAAAGTGAATGTTATGCCTGCCCTTGCTGGTCTTGGTATTGTCGGACTTGTAGTGGGCCTTGGTGCTCAAAAACTAATCTCTGACTTTGTGGCTGGGTTATTCATTGTATTTGAACATCATTTTGATGTTGGTGACACGATTATTGTTGGTGATTTTAAGGGGGAAGTAATCGACATAGGGCTTAAAACAACAAAAATACGAGATTGGCGTGGTCGTGTTAAGATAATCGCAAATGGTGATTTGACAGATATCATTAATGATTCACTATACAATACAGTTTTTGATATTAGCGTTTCCATAGGTTATGGAGAAGATATCGCAAAAGTGCGCGAAATAATAGATAAGGGATTAGCTGATAAATTTAAGGGGCGTCCCGAACTTGTTGATTTACCACATACAATTGGTGTTGGCAATTTAGGTGATTCAGGAATTGAAATAGTTGTAGTCGGTACTACTAAACCTGAAAGTCATTATCAAATTTCAAGAGATGTTCGTCAAGAAATTAAAGCTATTTGTGATTCTAATAATATTGAAATACCATTTCCACAAATTGTGGTTCACGGAGTAAGACAAGATGATTGATCCAACAACAATTAAAGTAGATGATATTCTAAAATTCAAAAAACCTCACCCTTGCGGTGGTTACACATGGAAAGTGCTAAGAATTGGTATTGATTATAAACTTGAATGTACAACATGTAAACGTGTCATCATGATTCCACGAATTGAAGCATTGAAAAGAATTAAAGAAAAAGTTGAAGACTAAGCAAGACTTAGTCTTTTTTCGTGCTTTTTCGCAGTTTCAATCATATATAATATATATGAAGGATGGTAGTAAAATATGCTAAAAAAAATAAATATTATTTTAATTTCACTTGTACTTTGCTTTTCGCTAAAACTAAATATGGGGTTTACGTTGGTTATTCCCATCGTAATATTCTATTTATTAAAAGATTCTAAAAATATGTATTATACATATATACCAATGTTAATTACATCTATTTTATTTATGAGAGAATACTTTGTTTATATCTTAGGAATGATGGTTGCGGTTACGGCTTTTTATTTTTTTATTACTACACTTGTAAATAAGAAAACTCCAAAGATTACGACATTAATGATTGTGTTATCAATATTGTGCACTAACATTGCTTTAGATTTATTATTACAAGTAAATAATTTAGGTGTTATATTTATCACCAATTCACTTAGTGCTTTATTATATTTATATTTGGAAAGATATTTATATAAAATTATACTAAATGATTCTATTGATAGTAGTTCTAGTTCACTATCATATTTAGAGATAATGATAGCTTTAATTACGGTTGTGAGCGCGAGTACGGTGACACTATTAAAGGTAAACTTAGGATTTGTGTATGCTGCTTTTTTCGCAATGTATTTTGGTAGAAGTTATAAAAATATATATTCATTTATATATGGTCTTTTTACAATGTTAATATTATATCTAGCGTTTAAAATAGAAGAAGCTTTATTTATCCCTTTTATTTGCACAATATATTTAGTACCAAATTTCTTGATGTTAGTCTTATTTAATAGTTTTACATTAGTCTTGCTTTTCACAGATACTGGTTATGAAACTAATGCTTTATTAAGTATGATGATGGTGAGTATTGTATTTGAAATAATATCTCCATTTGTACTGGATGAAAAGAAAAATAATCAAGATATGTTTGAATATATATATACTCAAATACAAAAAAACACAAATGATGAAATATTAAATTTTGCGTTATTCATTGATAAGTTTTCTAATGGATTTAAAAATCCTAAAGAATTTAACAATAGACTTAGCGAAGGCATAAAAACACTAGTTCAAAATCATTGTAGTACATGTCAAAAGCGGAAAGAATGCTTTAATAAATATAAAATAGAACTATATGGAGTGTTTAAAAGTATCCTTTTACAAGAACCTAATTTTCATACTAATTATCAAGAGTTTGTTGATTACTGTGATAAAATAAGCAATTTCGAACATACCGCAAAATTTCTGGAAACAAAAATAAAAGCACCACTTAGTGATGAAGCAATGTCACAAAATAATATAATGCTTGCTCAATTAAACGGAGTATCAAATGCGATAAGAAAATACGTTATTGATCTTGCTTCAAAAGAAGAAATTAGTTATTATCAAATGATGGAAATAAAAACAAGACTTGAAAACTATGGGTACGAGGTAACTTATTTTGAGGTTGTAAAATTATTCAAAAATGATTTTAACGTTAAAATTGGCCTTGCTAGTAAATATAACGATATTAAAGAAACAGTTAAATTAATTGCTTCTACTACCTTAAAACAAGACGTTTCAGTTATTTTGGATGATGAAAGCAAAGATAGAGTATATATAAATTTAGTACCCAAAATCAAAATTGATATCACTTATGGGTATGGTGCCTTGTCTTGTGATGGTGAAGACATATGTGGAGATAATTATTTAATCAAAGAAATTAATAATGGCCATTTTATTAGTGCTATTTCTGATGGAATGGGGAAAGGATACCGAGCATTTTATGAAAGTGATATGACTTTAAAACTTGTTGAAGATATCATAAAGCTTAATTTAACAACAGGTACTGCTCTTGAAATATTAAATTGTTTTTATGCTGTACAAGAATACTTAGAACAATATGCCACTTTAGACTTTTTAGAAATTAATAGGTACAACACCACCGCAAGTTTTTATAAAATGGGGGCTACCACAACATATATATTTAGATCAAATGGAATAGTTGAAAAAATAATTAATAAAAGTTTACCATTTGGTTTAGATGAAGATATTACTTCAACAACCTATGAGTTAAAAAATGGAGATTTAATCTTGATGAGTAGTGATGGTATATTTGAAAATTTAATTGATGAAAATAAACTTCAAGATTATATTCAATCAATTAAAAACTTGCCACCACAACGAATCGTCTATGAATTATTAAATTACACCATTAATAATAAAATAAAAACAAAAGATGATATGAGCATAATTGCCTTAAAAATTCAAGAAGCAGCATAAAAAGACCACATATAATGTAGTCTAATACACTCTAACTATGTGATAGGAACTAGCCCATCGATTCAATCCCCCTAAAACATTGATTACTTGATAGCCTAATTTATCTAAATAAACAGTTGCTTTTTTGCTCTTTTCCCCATCTTCACATATTAGATAATAACAATACTCTTTATTAAGAAAAAGGTAGTACTTAGTACATAACAAATTTAGAGGAATATTGGTTGTACTCTCTAAATGGTAATGCTCAAAATCATAAGCATCTCTTACATCAATAATTCTAAGGTTCTTAGATTTTTGGTATAACTTAAAAAAATTAATTGGTGATATTTCTTTCATTTCATTTCCTCCCATAACCTGTGCTAATAGTATATACTAATTAAGTAAATTGTTTTGTCGAATCATGTACTAAAAATAAAATATTAATTTTTTTACAAATTAATCACAAATATGATATAATACTGTAGATAGGAGGTATAATCTATGTATAAACAAATTAAGCAAATATTCAAAAATAATATGATAGAAGATGTGACAGATATTACTTCTCCTAAGTATTATTACTTTTATCAAGATTATACTTGCAAAAGTATTTTTGGAGTTTCTAAGACAATAACTACAGCAGAATATCAATTGTTACAAACTATGTTTGTTGAAAAAAGGCAATATACTAACAATAAAAAAGAACAACAAATTTACGAATATCTTTTTGAAGAAAAAGAAAATCCATTCAAAACACCAATGTCATTTATTATCTATTTAGTTAATAAAGAAGATGAAGATACAATTAATAGTGTTATAAAAGATATATATCGTGATGTAATAATTATCAAATATATGAATTTTACAGTTGCTTTTAGCACAGCATTCAATGATGTTGAAATGACCTTTAGGGCTCTTACTAGTGATATTGGATATGAAATAAATGTCCATCAAGGTTTTGTTTTTACTTCTTCAACTAAAGGAATTGAACTTTCAAAATATTTTGATTATTATAAAACTAATATTACAACTCATGGCTACACAAAAATAGTTGATATAATAATAAATGCCAATAACAAAGATCAAGAAGTACTAATGATTATAAAAAACAATGTACTTGATAAACTTCAAAAACTTCCTCATATGGTTGATCTAATTGAATCTTTTTGTAATAATAATTTAAATATTTCACTTACATCAAAACTTTTATATATGCATCGTAATACGGTTATTAATAAACTAGACCAAATTGAAAAACTTACAGGTCTTGACATTCAAAAATTTAAAGATGCGTATGCGATAAAAATATTAATAGATTTAAAAAACTAATATGATTAAAGAATTAACGTATAATCACTTCAATGTTATTAAAAACGATAACTTAATACATATTATCATCTTCACTGCCTTATGGTGTGATTCATGCAAAATGGCTAAGGTTCCATTAGAAGAACTTAGTGATATATATGATGTATATCAAGTAGATGTTGAAAAAGAACTATCAATAGTTTCGATATGCCATGTTACAAGTATCCCAACAACTATCATTATCAAAAACAACAAAATTATTACAAAAGAAAGTGGATATAGGTCTAAAACTTATTATATGAATATTTTAAATAATATTGAAAATATATAATTTGTATAAAAGAACAAAAAAAGAATGGACAAATTGTCTATTTTAAAAATAATAAAGATGTAGTATAATATTAGTGTACAAAATTGTCAATAAAAAAATAGGAGGATTAATTATGGCAACAGTAGAATTAAAGAACATTAACAAAATATATAGTAATAATGTTCAAGCAGTATTTGATTTTAATTTAAAGATTAAAGACCGTGAATTTATCGTATTTGTTGGACCATCAGGATGTGGTAAATCAACAACACTTAGAATGATTGCTGGTCTTGAAGAAATCACAAGTGGACAACTTCTAATTGATAATGAAGTTATGAATGACGTAGCTCCAAAAGATCGTAATATCGCGATGGTATTCCAATCTTATGCACTATATCCACATATGACTGTTTATGATAACATGGCTTTCGGATTAAAATTACGTAAATTCTCACGTGATGAAATTGATAGACGTGTTCAACATGCAGCATCTGTATTAGGCTTAAAGCCTTATTTAGATCGTAAACCAACTGCCTTATCAGGTGGTCAAAAACAACGTGTTGCGTTAGGCCGTGCTATCGTTCGTGATGCGAAAGTATTCTTAATGGACGAACCTCTATCTAACCTAGATGCTAAACTACGTGTACAAATGAGATCTGAATTAATTAAATTACATGAAAGTTTAGGAACAACAACTATCTATGTTACCCATGACCAAATTGAAGCTATGACAATGGCATCAAGAATCGTCGTTATGAAAGATGGTTATATTCAACAAATTGGTGCACCAAAAGAAATCTATGACAATCCTACAAATATGTTCGTAGGTGGATTCATCGGTACTCCTCCAATGAACTTTATTGAAGGTACTGTTGGTAAAGACGGTGTTTTTGAATGTGGTAACCACCGTTATGGCGTAGTTCGTTTCCCTGTTCCAGAAGAAAAATTAGAAGTATTAAAAGAACAAAATTATCTAGAAAAAACAATTATTTTAGGTATTAGACCTGAAGATATTTCTGATAAAGAACGTGTTATCGCAGAATTACCTCAATGGGCAGTACAATTAAAGGTTGATATTTCAGAATTATTAGGTGCTGAATCTCAAATTACAGTTAAGCTTCCTGGTACTGACCGTGTTGGTCAAAGTGTCACTGCGAAAGTTCCTGCTCGTGCAGATGTTCATATGGGTGATGAAATTAAACTTGCTTTCAATATGGAAAAATGTCATTTCTTTGACCCTGAAACAACTAACAGAATTAGAAGATCATAAGTATGAACAGAACTATTCTTTATATTGAAAAAGGTAATCGTTCAACAATAGTCCATTACATTAATGATGAATTAGAAGAATTAGATATATTGCCAGAAAGATATTTAGACAATCTTTGTTTAACTGAACTTACAACTTTAGAAGGTAGAGTTAACGCAATAAAGAAAAAATATCATGTTATAAAGAATATTCCAATTTATATAAAAGAAAATTTAGTATTATTTCCAACACACAATAAAAAATCAATAGATAATGTATATTTAAATAGTATATATATAAAGAGCATAGAACCTATTTCTAATAAAACAAAGGTTATCTTTTATGATAATCAAGAAATACTAGTTAATAGAGATGCTCATCTATTAAAAGTTAACTATGAGAAATGTCTAAAAATTAATAATCAAATAAATCAATATTGTTAGAAAGGGATGTATGTATATGGCAAAATTGAATATTAGAGATTTAGATTTAAAAGGTAAAAGAGTGTTAATGCGTGTTGATTTTAACGTGCCAATGAAGGGTGGAGTTATCACAGACGACAATCGTATCGTTCAAGCATTACCAACTATTAAGTATGCAATTGAACAAGGTGGTAAGGTAATTTTATTCTCTCACCTTGGTCGTATTAAAACTGCTGATGATTTAGCAAAAAATAGTTTAGCTCCTGTTGCGAAAAAATTAGAAGAATTATTAGGCCAACCTGTAAAGTTTGTTCCTGTAACTAGAGGTAAAGAACTAGAAGATGCAATTAGTGCCCTAAAAGAAGGCGATGTATTAATGTTTGAAAATACACGTTACGAAGATCTAGATGGTAAGAAAGAATCCAAAAATGACCCAGAACTTGGCGCATATTGGGCAAGTTTAGGCGATGTATTCGTTAATGATGCATTTGGTACAGCTCATCGTGCACATGCTTCAAATCAAGGTATTGCAAGTCATCATAAAAATGAAAGTGCTGCTGGTTTCTTACTAGAAAAAGAAATTAAGTTTATTGGTGGTGCAGTTGATAATCCTGCAATACCATTCGTTGCTATTTTAGGTGGTGCTAAAGTTAGTGATAAAATATCTGTTATTGAAAACTTATTAAATAAGGCTGACAAAGTTATGATTTGTGGTGCTATGGCTTACACATTCTTTAAGGCTCAAGGTCTTGAAGTTGGTAAATCTAAATGTGAACCAGATTTCGTTGACTATGCAAAAGGCTTATTAGAAAAAGCAAAAGGTAAAATTATTTTACCAGTAGATGTAAAAGCTGTTGTAGTTTCAGATGAAGACTGTGCCGCAGACTTCTTTGGTGCAATTTCAAAAGCTGAAATTAGAGTTACTCCTGTAACTGAAATTAAGCCTGAAGAACAAGGCCTAGACTGTGGCCCTAAGACAATTGAACTTTTCGCAAAAGAACTTGAAGGTGCAAAAACAGTTGTATGGAACGGCCCTGCTGGTGTATTTGAAGTGGAAAAATTCGCTGTTGGAACAAAAGCAATTTGTGAAACACTTGCTAACCTTAAAGGTGCAACAACAATTATTGGTGGTGGTGACTCAGCCGCAGCCGCAATCTCAATGGGATATGAAAAGAAATTTACTCACATCTCAACTGGTGGAGGAGCAAGTCTTGAATATTTAGAAGGTAAAGAATTACCTGGTGTTGCTTGCTTAACTGATAAATAGGTGAATCAAATGAGAAAACCAATAATTGCCGGCAACTGGAAAATGTTTAAAACAAGAGATGAAGCATTAGCATTTATTTATAAAGTAAATGAAAATGTTCCAACTCAAGATTTAGTAGATAGTGTTATATGTGCTCCGTTTACTGTGCTTCGTTGCTTAGTTAAACGTCAAGGTGAAAACTTAAGAATCGGTGCTCAAAATATGCATTTTGAAGAACAAGGTGCTTTCACTGGTGAAATAGCTCCAAACATGTTAACCTCACTTGGTGTAGAATATGTTATCATAGGTCATAGTGAAAGAAGAGCAATGTTTAATGAAACAGATGAAACAGTTAATAAAAAACTTCATGCGGCATTCAAACATGGTCTTACTCCAATCCTTTGTGTTGGTGAACATTTAGAAGAAAGAGAAACAGGTAAAACTGAAGAATTATTACACTATCAATTATTACATGATTTAGAAGGATTAACTGAAGAAGAAGTTAAAAAGTTAGTAATTGCTTATGAACCAATTTGGGCAATTGGTACAGGCAAAACAGCAACTCCAGAAATTGCGGATGAAACATGTGGTTATATTAGAAGCGTAGTTAAAGAAATGTATAATGAAGAAGTTAGTGAAGCTATAAGAATCCAATATGGTGGTAGCGTTAAAGTTAATAATATTGAAGCTTTAATGGCAAAACCTAATATTGATGGAGCTTTAATTGGTGGAGCTAGTCTTATTCCTGAAGACTTTGTATATTTCACAAAAGTTGCGATTAACAAATAAATATATATTAATGCGTAGGTTGTATAATTTACGCATTTTTATGTTGCCATTGCAAAAGCATTGATAAAACCTTAGGTTCATAATATAATAATACTATAGAAAAAGTGGGGTAGATTATGAAGGATAATAGATACCAAGAAATAAAAAAAGAAAATGATATACTACTAAGTCATTTAAGTAATAGATATCAAAATGTAGCAAACATATATATAAAAAAAGCAAGAGGATACGCAATTAAAAATGTTGATACAGAACTAAAAATACAAAATGTTTTAACTAAACTTGAAGATTATGATAGAAGGAATGTTTCTTTTTCTATTGCAATTCCAAATGAAACAGAGTTTATTGAAAGTAATATAAAAGAACTTTCCAAACAAGTTAAAGATCAAAATAGATGGAAAACAATTCTAGGCTTATCCCTAATTGGCCTTTTTATAATTGCTTGGTTTGTGATTAACATATGGATGCGTCAAGAAACTCCTAATCAAACTCCTCAAAATTTAAAGTATGAAGTAATATCCCCAACCGAAGTAAAAATATCATGGGATATAAACAATTTCGCAACAGAAGGTTATTACGTGTGGATGGTTGATGATACGAATAAAAAAACAGGTCCCTTTGAAATTAGTGAAAATGAATATATATTTATAGTAGAAGAAAACAAAACATATATATTCTATGTACAAACAATTGCTACTGAATTATTTGGCAAGTCTGAACCAGCAAAATTAGAATATTCAAACAAGGTGTGAAAAATCACGCCTTTTAATTTGCAAAAATGTGGAAAACAAAAAGATTAATATATATTGCAAAAAAGGACAAAATTTGCTATAATGTGTTTGTAAAGGAGGAATTTACATGAAAAAGACAATAAAGATAACGACACTAATGATATTCATGCTGTTGCTACTTGGTATCACAGCTTGTCAAAATGATAAGCCTAAACCTAATGATGATAAGAATATACAAGAAGTAATAGCAAAAATTGATAGTCTTCCTGATACAACATCTATTACTTTAGATGATGAAGTAAAAGTGGGGGAAGCAAGAGCATTGTATGATGCTTTAACAGATGAAGAAAAAGGCAAAGTGACAAACTACAGCAAATTAATTTCACTTGAGTCTAAAATAAAAAAATTGAGGGATGCACAAAACATAATAGACTTGAAAGAAATGATTGACAAATTACCTGAACCAAATGATGTAACCATAAACGACAAAGAACAAATCGAAAAAGCAGTTGCTTTATTTGAATCTTTAAGTAATATTCAAAAAATTCAAATTACTAATTCCAAAAAACTTGAAGCAGTTCAAGCAACATTACAAACAATTATTGATGAAATTAATAGACATAAAGCAAATGCTCAAGTAGTAATAAATGTAATTGAAAGTTTACCTACAGTAGAAAATGTTCAAATAAAGGATAAAAATGATGTAGAAAATGCTATGGATATATATAACAAACTAGATCAAGAAAGTAAACAATATGTAACAAATTATGATAAATTAGTAGCGCTACAAGCTAGAATTGCCGAATTAGAAGAAACAGCAAGACTTAAAGATTTAGCTAGTCCAATCATTAAATTAATAAATAACCTTCCATCAATTGATGTAATTTCTGTTGATGATAGTCCTGCTATTGAAAAAATTAGACAAGCTTATGACAAACTAGAAGCAGCAGCGAAAGCATATGTAACAAATTATAATACTTTTGTTGAACTAGAAGAAAAAGTTGAGGAATTAAAAAAACAGATAACAGATGAAAAATACACTGTTACATTTTATCCAAATGGTGGTAAAATTGTTGATTTGGTGCCTAGTTTGGATGGCACATATTATACTGCACAATATACAGGAATTGCAACATTACCAACTCCTACAAAAAGAGATTATATTTTCTTAGGTTGGTACAAAGATTCAAGTTTTACTATGGGTGCTTATACGATTGCTTCAGGTGAAGCAACATATTATGCAAAATGGGTATTAGATCAAAATAAAGTACTTTCATATGTTAGTGATATCGCAACATCATATACTGAAGATGTTTTAATTACAAATGTAGACGGAGCTGAATATACATGGACTAGTTCAAATCCTGATTTATATGTAATAAAAGATGGAATTGGAAAAGTTTCAAGAGCATATCAAACTCACCAAACTCAACAAGTTACAATTACTGTTAATGCGGTTTATGAAGATGGCACTCATGAAACATTATCTAAGGTAATTACTGTTAACCCGGTATTATATGAAAATCTTCCATCAACTCCCGTAGCAACATATTTTTCAACAAGTGCTCTATATGCATATAAACAATATAATGAAAGATATCTAAAAGATGGAACGTTATTTTCTGAAACAACAAAAGAAACATTAGACATTATTTATTATTCATTTATAACAATTAATGCTAATGGTACTTGCCAATTAGATAATGCTATGTATGTTGATGAAGTGCTAAAATTAAAAGATTACAATGTAAGAGTAGTAGCTAGTGTCAATGGTGTTAATTCAACAAGTTGTAAATACTTTATGGATATAACAGCCGATAGCACTAAACGTAGAAACTTCGTTAAAAATTTACTAGACCTTGTTGATAGATATCATTTTGATGGCTTAGATATTGACTGGGAAACAGTAAGTGATTCAATTAGAGTAGTAGCGTCAAGCCTAAATCTTTTAGTTCAAGAATTAAGAGAAGAAATGACAAAACGCCAAGCCGAAAATGGAACTCCATATTTCTTAAGTTGTGCAGTTCCAGCTAATTCTTGGGGTACAGTTTCATCAAGATTTGATTTTGTAACTCTTGATAAATACTTAGATTACATTAATTTAATGTCATATGACATGAATAAGGCAAATGTAACAACTCACCTATCACCACTTTATGCTTCATCTAACGATAATGGTTATGGCTTTGGCTGTGTATATGGAGTTGAAAGACTTGTTAGTTTAGGCTTTTCAAGAAATAAATTAATTATTGGTAGTGCAGGTTATGGTAAAGCATATCGCATAACAGGAGTAAGTATTGGTGGTACATACCCTGCTCTTGGAGTAACAGGAACTCTAACTAAAATTAGTAATGTTCCTGGATCATTTGCGAGTGGAACGCTCTTTGGTAATGGTATTCAATCAATAATTGAACAAGGCGATTATACCGAATATCATGAATACGATGCAAATGGACAATTTGTTGGTTCATATTTGTTCAATTCAAAAACCGGAATATTTATATCTTTTGATAGTTCACTTGCGATAAAACAAAAATATAACTACGCCAAATCAATTCAAGGTGTTGGAATTATGTGCTGGTGTTATAGCGAAGATACTTCAGATCATGTAATCGATGCTATATATCAAGCTAAAAATAACTAAGATATATCATTTGACTTTTTTAGGAAAATTTGGTATAATACTAAATGGTGCGATAAAGGCAGCGTTCATTAATTTATAAACTCTAGATTGTCACAATATCTTGGATGTAAGTAGTCTGGCTGCTTAGGCGAAAACAATTAGACAACCTACTTTGTAAACGATAGTGAATTTTTATCCCCAACCCAAAAAATAAAAAATTAGGAGGAAAAAAGAATGGCACGTTATACAGGCCCAACTTGGAAGCAAGCTAGAAGATTAAAATATTCAGTACTTGAAACAGGTAAAGAATTACAAAGACGTCCTTATGCTCCTGGTCAACATGGACAACGTCGTGCAAAACTTTCTGAATATGGTCTTCAATTACAAGAAAAACAAAAAGTTCGTTTCACTTATGGAATGACTGAAAAACAATTCCACAACCTTTTCTTAAAGGCTAGTAAAATGGAAGGTAAGAGTGGTGAAAACTTTATCTTCTTACTAGAATCAAGATTAGATAATTTAGTTTATCGTTTAGGATTTGCAACTACACGTCGTCAAGCTCGTCAATTAGTTACTCATGGACATATCGTTGTTGATGGTAAAAAAGTTGATATAGCTTCATACCTATGCAAACCAGGTCAAACAATCGCTTTAAAAGAATCTTCACGCAATCTTACTATTGTTAAAGAAGCTTTAGAAGCTACAGTTGCAAGACTTCCATTTGTTAGTTTTGATGATGCAAAAGGTGTAGGAACATTCGTTCGTTACCCAGAAAGAACAGAAGTTCTTCCTGAAATTCACGAAAACCTAATCGTTGAATTCTACAACAGATAATAAATAAAAATAAGCAGTATAAATAAGCACAGTAAAATGTGCTTATTTTTTTTGGATTTATAAATCTACCTTTTAGAAGCTAAAGTTAGTACATATATATAAAATAAAACCCCTATTCAGCAAAATACTGAATAGAGGTATGTATTTTTTAATTTAAGCTACAGTGAAAGTAACAGAGTTAGTAAACATTACAACTCCATTGGTGTTAATAGCCTTTACAACTAATGTGTATGTAGTACCAGATTTTAGACCGGTAATTGTGTGGCTTTTAACCACTACGGAATTAGTTACATAATCAACACTATCAACTTTTTTATCATCGATATATAGTTCTAATTTCTCAATTACATTTCGAATTGCGCTTGGAGCTTCATTTCTAAACTCAATTGTCATACTTTCAGCACTACCATAAACATCAAGTCCAAGATCAATGCCTCGATTTATTTCAAAGTTCTTTGTTCTTGTTGTTCCGTCAGTAAAATAAATTGTAGCTTCATATTTGCTATCGTAATAATTTAATACATTAGGTAATGATGTTGTTGTATAAGCAGAGTTTATAATATATATCTCTGTTGCATCAGTATTACGAGTTGTTTCTTTAAAGATAATTTTATCAACAGAGTTATAAGCAAGATTTGACCAAGTAAAGTTAATTGTTGAAGTAGAAGTGTCAAGCGTGTATTTTAATGAATCGACAATTTCATCTTTTGTTACTTTTTTAGCAGCATCACTTACTTCTTCATATTTTTTACTTGTATATGTTCTTTTAACAAATTCATTACCATTAGCATCTATTTGTGTAACGGTAATAGTAATTCCATCAACATCAACAATATAACCTTTCGCAAAAGATTTCAATGCTTCTGGGTCTTGATCAGAAGCACCTTTAGCTCCGGCTGATGCACCAATAAGGTAATTAACACCAAGAAGTGGGTTGTCAACACGTTTGCCTTGCCAATAATTCTTTGACTCAACATCGGCATGATAATGTCCTGTAAGAACTAGGTCAACTGCATACTTTTCAAATAATGTCATAATTTTGACATCACGGTCGCTCTTTGAGTTAGATGGATCTTCAGATTGAATAGGAGCATGACATGCTGCAATAACCATTTTAGCACGATTATTTTCACGTGCATCTCTTAATAAGTTTTCCATCCACTCATATTGTAAGTCATAACTTGATGCGGATACATCCTCAAACATAATAAATAATACATCATTGTAGTAGAAGTAACAACTTGTACCTACTTTTTTCTCAACACCATTTTTAGGTAATGCATTGTATGCAGCATGGAATCTATTATCCCATTGACCAGTACCATTAATATAAAGTTCATGGTTACCTGTTGTTGATACCATTGGAAGTTCAAGTAAAGTACGACGTTGTTCAAACATTAATTCCCAAATAGCTGCGTTACCACCAGTATCAATCATATCACCAGTGTCTAAAACGAAACTAATTTTTCCATTACGTTTTTTCATTGCTTCATGAATTGTAAATTCACTAGTTTCAGCACCTGAATAAATTGTGTTGTAATGATTGTCGGTTAACCAAACAAAACTAAAATTATCACCTTTATCACTTGCGGTAGTAAAGTTATAAGTTTCACTATAAGTTCCATCACCTTTATTAATACGATATATATATGCTGTGTTAGGAGTTAAACCAGTAATTTCAGCACTATAAATATTACGAGCTTCAAATGGTACAGAAAGTTCTTCAGATAATTCTTCAAAATATCTGCCATCTGCAAATACAGTAGTAAGATTTGTAAATTCTGGATCTGTTGCTAAAGTATATTCAATTGAAGTTTTTGTGTTTTTAGCATGATAATTAATGCTAATCATCGTTGAAGCATTTGTGCCTGGAGCACATATAATATATTTTACATCACTATTTTCTTCATCTAATAATTCATGTAAACCAGTAAATTTAATCTTTTCAAATACGCTAGGAGTAAGTTGTGATCTAACTGTTATAACGAATTCACCACGATCATGGACTGTTACAACACCATTTTCATCTACTGTTGCGATATTCTCATTACTAGTTTCCCAACTTACTGTTTGAGAAACACTAGATGGTAAAATTTTGTAATTGATCTTAATTGTTTCACCAATATATGCGGAAGACTTAGAAACATCAACATCAATACTTTCAGCTGGTTGTAAAACTGTAAGTTCTCTTTCAAATACTAAATCAGGGTTACCATCAGAAACGCCTCTAATAGTTGCAGTACCTACAGAAACAGGTGTTACAGTTCCTTGACTATCAATAGTAAGTACATCAGGATTAGAAGAAGTCCAAATTGTATATGGGTTGGTTTCAACAGGTGAATAAATTAGTTTGAATACAGTTTGACTACCTATAAATAATTCTGTTGTTTGGTTACGACATTTAACTTCTGTAGGTACAGTGTATACAGTTAAGTCAAATGAGCCTTTAATACTAGTATCAATAGTTGATGTTGCTTCAATAGTAACCTTACCTTCTTTTACACCTTTTATTGTGCCTTGGTTATCTATTGTAGCGATAGTTTCATCACTGCTTGTCCAAGTAAAACTTTTTTCAGCATTGCTAGGATCGACACTAAAACTAACTTTTTTAGATTGACCAATACTTATATAAGTACTCTCAACATTAAAGCTAATTGTTTTAGGACTAATTTTTTCTTTATCTTTCTTACAACTAGTAAAAATACCAAGAGCCATAATAGTTATAAAGAAAATAAATAATACTCTAATACTTAAATTTTTGAATTTAATTCTTTTCATTTATCTCTTCCTTTCTATTTCTTTACTTTATTATTATACATTAAAATCAAATAAAAATCTAGTACTTAACATAAATTGCCAAGATATTCTATATCAACAAGTATATATATATATTAAAAAATAGTATTAGCTATTTAAGAAAAAATATTGCTTATTTTTAAAATCCATTGTATAATATTGGTGGATATGGTAAAAATATCTAAAAAAGGAAATAAGAGGAGGACATAAAAAATGAGAAAAATTAAAGTCGTACAATATGGATGTGGTAAAATGTCAAAATACATTTTACGTTATTTACATGAAAAAGGTGCTGAAATTGTTGGAGCAATCGACGTTAATCCAAGCATCGTAGGCATGGACGTTGGCGATTATGCAGAACTTGGAATGAAACTTGGTGTTACTATCAGTAATGATGCTGCCAAAGTTTTAGATAGTTGTGATGCTGATGTTGCTGTTGTAACACTATTTAGTTTTATACCTGATATATATAAACATGTTGAAGAATGTGTAGAAAGAGGTATCAATGTAATTACTACATGCGAAGAAGCAATTTATCCTTGGACTACTTCAGCCGAATTAACCAACAAAATTGATTTACTTGCGAAAGAAACTGGATGTACTGTAACTGGTTCTGGTATGCAAGATATCTTCTGGATTAATATGGTCGCATTAGTTTGTGGTGGTTGCCATACTATAACAAAGATTAAAGGTGCATATAGTTACAATGTTGATGAATATGGACTTGCTCTTGCGAAAGCTCATGGTTGCGATTTAACAGCTGAAGAATTTGAACAACAAATTGCTCATCCAACAGAATTCGCTGCATCATATGCATGGAATGCTAGTGAAGCTATCGCTAATAAACTTGGTTTAACAATTAAGAGTATTAGTCAAAAGAATGTTCCATATCTTGCAAAAGAAGATACTTATAGTGAAACACTTCAAAAAACTATTAAAGCTGGTCATTGCTTAGGTATGTCATCAGTTGTTACAATTGAAACATTACAAGGAATTACAATTGAAGAAGAAACAATTGGTAAGGTATATGGACCTGATGAAGGCGATATGTGTGATTGGGAAATCACTGGTGAACCTAACGTTAAATTTAAAGTTGAAAAACCTGCAACAGTTGAACATACTTGTGCAACAATCGTTAATAGAATTCCTTCATTATTAATGGCTGAACCTGGCTATGTTACAGCTGATGAATTAAAACCAGTTGAATACTTAACATTTCCAATGGATATGTATTTAAAAGATTAATAAGATAATAACTTTTTCGAAGAAGGATAGTATCCTACCTTTTCTACATTACTATCCTTTGTTAATATAATAAGAGTGTACACAAGATTATATAGTACACTCTTTTTAAAAAAGACCAAACCTTATCAAAAAAGTTATCCAAATGGTGATTATATTGAAACATTGATATAAATAAATAGCATTACTAAGACTTATTTCTTACGCTAATTTACATTATCAAAAAAACACATTTCATAGTTTTCTATGAAGTGTGTTTTAATGTTATGGTATGTTTGTTTTTAGTGATATATCCTTTAGTTTCAAGGTTTGATAATGATCTTGATACCGATGGTCTAGGAAGTGATAACTCCATAGAAAGATTTGTAATAGTGTCATACTTAATGATATGATCACCAGTATCTTTTAACTTTAAATAAAAAAGAATGCGATCTTCAATATTTTTATGAGATAATAATTTTGCTTGTTTCTTGATGTTCACAGCTTTATTACAAATAACGCTCATATATATATTTAAAAATTCTTCATCAGTTGATAAAAGAGTTATTAATTTTTGTTTAGAAATAATGATAACACTGGTTTTTCGTTTCGCCACAACATCACCAAGGTAAACAGGATTTTTTGAAAAGATAAGAAGATCACCAAACATTTCTCCTTCTTTAATGGTGTTAAAGGTTTCTTCTTTTTCATTATAAGTAATAGTGGAAATAATTAGTTCTCCTTTAATTACAATTCCCATCTTTTCACATGGTTCTCCTTCATTAAATAAAATATCTCCACTTGATAATTCTTTAATTGGTAAATTGTACTTAGATATATATGCTAATAGACTTTGCATAGATCCTCCTAATTTTTAAAATTGTAACATTTGTTACATATATTATATCATAAATAAAGTATAATAGTAATGTAAATGAAAAACAATAATTATATAGGGGGAAAATAAAATGAAAAAGATTTATAAATTAATTGCATTTATCATGTTATTTGTTACATGTCTTGGTTTGGTATCATGTGACAACACAAAGAAAACTGAAAAAGTTAAAATTATAGTTCCTAGTGGAACACCTACTTTAGGTGTTGCTGAAGCACTAGATAAACACAGTGATTTAATTGATTATGAAATTGTTGCAGGAAGTGATGCTCTTATTGCTGGATTTACTAATAGTAGTTATGATATAATTATAGCACCAGTTAATCTAGGAGCTAAATTCTATCAATCACTTAATAACTATAATTATTCATTCTATCAAACAATTGTTGGTGGTTGTTTCTATCTTGTTTCAACTGAAAAATTAAATGACATTACGGATTTAAACGGAAGAGAAGCTACAGTATTTGGTCTTACTGCTACTCCAGGCATCGTTTATAGAAGCTTAATTCACTATTATAATGTAGATGTTAAAACTAATTACATTAATGATGTTACTGAAGCTAACGCAGCACTAATTAGCGGTAACGCTACAACAATCGTTTCTGCCCAACCATCAATTTCTAAATTTAACGCTAGTGGTAAATACTATACATTAGATTTACAAGAAGAATGGAAGAAGATGGCAGGAAGTGATTATGCCATTCCACAAGCTGGCATTTTTGTAAAAACTGACAAGCTTAAAGATGAAACCGTTAAAAAAGTATTAACATACATGAACGATTCATTAACTCTTGCCACAAGTGATCCTAACAAACTTGCCACAAGTGCTGTAAATGTAGATGAAACACTTTCCAAAATTGGTGTTGAAACTTTAGTTAAAGCAATTCCAAATTGTCATTTTATAAATGAAAAGTATAATAAGTTAGAAATAGAATTTTACTTTAATAAACTAATTGAACTAGGACTTGGCAAAACTATAGGAGATAAATTACCAGATGAGGATTTCTACGCTTAAAAAAACACTTTATGCTTGTATCACAATATTATTACTAATAGGAATATGGGAGATATATGCGTTCATAAGAAATGAACCTGCTATATTTCCACATCTTTCAATGATTACAAAATCTTTTGTAGGTTTATTTAATTTAAAAAATCTAAAGACTTTAGGAATTACATTACTTAGAATTACTATCAGTGTTACTATATCGTTTGTGGTTTCACTTTTAATTGGTTTATTATATATATGGAAAAAAGATACTGTGTATTTCTTTAAACCAATTATCAGTATTATGAAGACCATACCGCTTGCGGTAATATCTGTATTTTTATGGATTATCTTTAATGGTGGAGTAGCTCCATATATAATAACAACTCTTGTTATTGTGCCAATTAGTGTAGAAGGAGTTATTGCTTCGATTGATGGAATTGATAAAGTATTAATTGAGGATTTAAAAATGATTAATACAAATATGTTTAAATCATTAATATATGTATATATACCATTAATTAAAGATTACCTGATTATGATATTCCTTCAAACATTTGGTTTAGGACTAAAAGCAATGGTAATGGGTGAATTCATTTGCCAAACAAAAAATAGTGTTGGTAAAATAATATCAATCACAAAATCAAGCGTTGGCTATGCTAGTGGTATGAGCGAGTTAATAGCGTGGGGAATCTTATTAGTTTTACTAGTTGTTTTAATAGAACTAGTTATAAAACTAATAGTTAAAAAGATTAATAGTGAAAAAAGATATCGTTCCTGATATCTTTTTTGTGTTTTTTTATGAAATATTTGATATAATAAAATAGGTGATAGTATGGAAAAAATAATACTTACAGTGATGTGCATGATTTACAATGAAAAAAGTGAAGAAGTCTTAATGATAAATCGACTTAATGATTGGCCTGGATTTACTTTTCCAGGTGGACATGTGGAAAAAGATGAACCAATTGTTGAGGCAGTGATTCGTGAAATAAAAGAAGAAACTGGATATGATATTACAAACCCTAAGTTAATAGGTATTAGAGAATGGTATGAAAAAACTAATGTTAGAAATGTTGGACTACTATTTAAAACTACTACATATAAAGGAACTATTATTACCGGAACAAGTGAAGGAAACATATCTTGGATTAAAGTAAAAGACTTAACGCAAATTAAACTAGCTGAAGGTTTTGAAATGGAACTACCACTATTTTTTGAGAATAAATGGACAGAAATTTATTCAAGAGTAGAAGAAAAAGAAAACAAATATAAATTTTTATAAAAGTATTAAGGAGGATTTATGAGAGAATTACTTTATAAAATGTTAAAAACACCATCACCATCTGGTTCTGAACTTGCAATTCAAAAAATGATTATAAATGAAATGAAGAATGTTAGTGATACTGTTATTACTCATCACAATTTCAACGTTATAAATGTAATAAACCCAGAATCACCAACTAAAATATTATTATGTGGACATGTTGATGAAGTAGGTTTATATATAGAAAAAGTTTTAAATGATGGTACATGCCGTTTAGCTAGAGCTGGTGGAGTAAGACCACAAGTTTATATTGGGCAACATGTTAGAGTGATTACCCAAAGTGGTAAAGAAGTATATGGAGTAATTGGTTATACTCCAAATATGGAAAAGTTGAAAGTTACAGATCTTTTATTAGATCTTGGAACAACTTCTAAAGAAGACACATTAAAGCTTATTGAAATAGGTGATCCTGTTGTACATATAACAGATTACACAGAATTAAACAATAATTGTTTAGCAGGTAGAGCCCTTGATGATAAACTTGGAGCCTATATTATTTTAGAAACACTTCGTAAAGTAAAAGAACAAGGCACAAAACTTGGAGTTTATGCATCAACAACAGTAGGTGAAGAAACAACTGGAAGAGGAGCTAAAATGGCTGCTCAAGTTGTAAATCCAACAATTGCGATTGCGATAGACGTTTCATACGCTACTGATATTAATTATTTAGATGGTTTAACAGGAGATACATCACTAGGCAAAGGTCCAATTCTTACAAGAGGTTCATTGATGAATCCAAAAATTCATGAATTGATGCTTGCTTCAGCCAAACGTTTAGGGCTAAATATTCAAATGGATATTGCTACAAGTAGAAGCTATACTGATGCGGATAGCGTTTATGATATGCATGATGGAATTCCAACTTATTTAGTTAGTATTCCTTTACGTTATATGCATTCTTCAGCTGAAGTTTGCTCAATGAAAGATGTGGATGAAATTATCGCATTACTAGTTGATTTTATTATGAACTTTGATCCAAATACTGATTTTGATCCATTCAAATAGAGGCAATAAAATGAAAAAAATATTAACTGTATTCTTAATCATTCTAGCATTTAGCCTATTAGCTAGTTGTACAAAAAAAGAAGAAAAAATAGAATATTTAGGTAAAATGGAATTTGGAATGTATCCACAAACTAAGGTAGTAGATGAAGCAACTATATTAGAACTATCAAAAATCACAAAAACTAGTGACCGTGGTTTTATAGAATATAATAATGAATACTATGTAAAAAACACTGATTATTATAAAGTAGAACCAATTAGCTGGGAAGTAGTAAAAATAGGCAGTAGTAAATATCTTTACGCTGACAAAATTGTAGATAGTAAAGTTTTTATTAGTGATGTTTATTTCAGTGTGGATGCCTACTCATACTTAAATAAGCCTGGAGTTCCTACAGAAACCCCAGCTAATACTTATCAATATTCAGATTTAAGAGAATGGTTAAATAGTACTTTTTTAAATACTGCCTTCAGTGATACTGAACAAAACCAAATGATTAAATACGAATATGATAATTTTAGTGATTTTGTCTATACACTTAGTAGTGAAGATTTTGATCTTGCAATTCAAAAAGAATTAATGCCTACAGATTATGCATCCATATTATGTGAAATTCATAATAGTAAAGATACAAGAGTAGACCGTAATGGTTATGCTATGTATTGGTTACGTAATGCCAACAAAACTGTACCATACAAAGTATACGGTATGAATTATGATGGCATTATATATGAATTTGTAGATTGTTATTATAATCATATTGGGGTTAGACCAGTAATAAAAATTAAAGCTTAAGACTAGTATTCTAGTCTTTTTCTTTAGTTCCTTGAAAATCTCTATTAAATATGATACAATAAAATAAAAGGAAGTGATTAAGTGCTTAAATTAGAAAACATAACCAAGTATTATCATAGTTCAACATCGGTAACGTGTGCCTTGTCTAAAATCAATCTTGAATTTAACATTGGTGAATTTGTGGCTATTACTGGTGAATCTGGCAGTGGTAAAACCACATTATTAAATGTAATATCTGGACTTGATACATATGAAGATGGTGAACTTTATTATAATGGTAATCCAACCTCATATTATAGTATGGAGGAATTAGAGAATTACCGAAAATCAGAAATTGCCTTTATTTTTCAAAACTATAATCTAATAGATTCATTTACTGTTTTAGAAAATGTTATGGTTCCTCTTATTATAGATGGTATGCCAGCTAAAGATGCAAAACACAAAGCTAATAAATTACTTGATGAAGTTGGAATTAAAAAATTAAAAAATAAAAAGGCCACTAAACTTTCAGGTGGTGAACGTCAAAGAGTTTCAATCGCAAGAGCTCTTGCGAAAGAAACAAATATTATTGTTGCGGATGAACCAACTGGTAACTTAGATGCTGAAAACGGCAAAATGATAATGGAATTACTAAAAAAAATATCAACAAATAAACTAGTAATTGTTGTAACGCACAATATGCCTCAAGCAGAACCCTACATTACAAGAAAAATAAGATTATATGATGGTGTAGTTGTTCTAGATGAAACAAAAGAAGAAGTAAGAAAATTAACGCCTATCGAAAATAATAAACATCATCATAATATAAGTACAGCATTTAATTTCTTCTTACTGAATTTAAAGTCGCAACCTAAACGGACAACCCTACTTTTCTTAATGATCTTTGTAAATGTTTTAGCAACATTCATTTGTTTTGGCACATTTGTTGCTAACCTAGATGATAATAAGACCAAAAAATTGAGTGATGATATTTTTATTAATCATGATATGACAAGACTAATCGTTAAAGAAACTAATAATAAAAGTATTGATAATGAAATACTAGAAAAAGCGAAAGTAAAACAAGTTAGTCAAGTTGAAAAATATGATTATATAACTGACATCAATTATTTTAGACCGGAAGATTGTAGTACATTATATTTGGGGGGATGGCAAGATAACAATGAATCTCAAATATTTGTAGATAATACTACTTTTTATGTTAAAAATAGAGATCGCTTTATGCGTTCTGCGAGTTTTCTAAAAGAAGAAGATTTAAAGGAAGGAAAACTTCCAACATCTAATTTAGAAATGGTTGTTTATACTGATGATTCCTCAAAATTAAATTCAACTGAAACTATTTATTTTTGTAATCCTAAAAAATGGGGTAAAGATACGGTTATAACATATGAAATAAAAATAGTAGGAATATTGAAAAAGCCAACAACCCAAGCGTATTTTTCTGAAGATATATGTAGAATGTTAGAATTAACAAACTTAAATTTAAAGTTACAATATCCATATAGTTATGTTAATAAATACTGGCAAGTAATCAACAAAGCAATTAACTATAATTATATTATGATAGATTATAATTTAACAGGAAACGAAATTTCTTTATCACCAACCTATTATGATGGATATACAACAATTAAAAATAATCCTGATGTTACTCTAAAAGAAACCAATCAATTAAATCTTTCAATTGATGGAATCAATAAAACATATAGTGTTATCATTAATACAGAAACGAAATTTGAAAGTTTTGATGAAGGACTTGGTGTTTCACCAACATTATTTAATCAAATATATAATGAACTTGTGGATAAAAAACAATTTGCGGTATACATAGATGATTATGCATATACTGATGAAGTTATAAATGCATTATCAAAAAGCGACCTACAGGCTATCTCATGTTATAGAAGTAGCGTAATTGGCTACGATATGGAAAAGGTTACCGTACGTTATATTACCCTTGCCATTTCATTAGTTGGATTAATTGTTATAAATATAGTAATAGTATTACTATGCTATGGAATTTTAAAACTTAAAAAGAATGATTATTTAATTCTTAAAATGCTTGGTTTATCAAATAAAACTAACAAAATCATTAATATTATTGAAATGATATTTTATACAATTATAAGTATGCTATGCTTAATCATTATTACAACGATTGTAAGTAAAACAACAAGTAATACGTATTTAATAGAATTCTTTAAATATATAAGAGTATACCATTATATAATTTGCCTAGGTCTTTGTTTAATTACCTCTTTAATAATTAGTTATTATTTCAATAAGTATATTAAAAGTAAAATTAAAATAACGTCATTAAAGGAGGAATAACATGATTAAGATAAATAAACTTAATAAATATTTCAATAAAAAACATACGAATCAAATTCACGTTATTAATGATGCAACAATTGAATTCCCAAGTGTTGGGTTAGTCACAATCCTAGGTGAATCAGGCAGTGGTAAAACAACTCTTTTAAATGTTATTGGTGGATTAGACAGTTTTGATAGTGGTTCAATTCAAGTTGATGAATATTTGATAAAAAAATATTGTGCAAGCAAAATAGATAGAATGAGAAATGAAAAAATAGGATATATATTTCAAAACTATTTACTATTAACAGACCGTACTGTTTACTATAATCTAGAGTTAATGCTTAATATGTATAAGATATCAAACGATGAAAAGAAACAACGTATTGAATACACATTAAAAGCAGTAGGGATGCTTAAATATAAGAACAAACTTGTTTCTGAATTGTCAGGTGGTCAACAACAACGAATTGCCATTGCTAGAGCGTTAATTAAATCACCATCAGTAATTCTTGCGGACGAACCTACAGGGAATCTAGATGAGAAAAATACTCTTCAAATTATGAATATTATAAAGAAGATAAGTGAAAAAGTTTTAGTTATAATGGTTTCACATGAAAAGAGTATTGCAAGTAGTTATGCTGATCAAATTATAACAGTTAGTGATGGTAAAGTTATATCAATAACTAATAATGAAAAAGTTTCTTTATATAAATACAAAGATGATTATAATATATATCTAAAAGAATATAATCATAATAATTATAGTAATGAATATTTAAACATTGATTTTTATAGTAATGATACAAGCCAAGTAAATATTAAATTAATTTATGATAATGGTAAATACTACATCACAAGCAATCAAGAAATAGTAGTAGTAGATGATAACAATGAAATAGAAATTAAAGATGAATATCGTAAAGAAATAGATGTAAAAGAAAAAGTCTTGCTTAGTGAATTTCAATTAAAAGAATTAGAATATAAAAATACGCCTAGATTATCGTTTCAAGAAATATGGAATTTAGCACTTACTAACTTAAGAAAAGTTAAAAAGAAAAATATATTTATATCATTAATCTTATTTGTGATGGCTGCGTTAACCCTTGCCACAATCCAAAGTATTATTGCCAGCTCAAAAGTTGATTATCGCCATTTAAGCTATACAGACTCAAGACTATACAACATTAAAGTATCTAGTGGTGAAGTAGGTTTAACATCGGAACAATTAACACAAACCTTTGGTAATCTATATGACAAAATAAGAAAAGAACAACCAACATTAGAAATAATGCCGGTGTCATCTTATCAATTATCATCAAAACTAGACTTTAAAATTACAGGATATACCCAACTTCAAATTAATGAATATTCACTTGAGGGATATACACTAATGCCACTAAGTGCATTAGATGAAAATAAAGTTATTTATGGTAAAATGCCAACAAGTGGTTTTGAAATAGTAATAGATGAATGGTTAGCATTAAATCTTTTGGAAAATAATTCCATAAGTAATTTTATGAATGTTAGTACTTTTGTAGGCCAAAAGTTAAAACTTTCAAGTAGCGAAGTAGAATTCACAATTTCAGGTGTAGCTAGAACTAACCAAAATTCTGCTTATCTAAATGAGTGGGCACTACTTGCGGCATACCCAGCAGGATTAAAGAAAAACAGTATTAAAGTTTGTTCAATCACAGAATATAAAAAATATGATCCAACGTTTTCAAGTGTTCTTCAAAATAATGAAATCATTATTAGCACTCTTTTACCAAGACAACGTCAAGAATGGCCATATAAAGTTGGTGATGAATTAACACCTAATAGAGATAACTTATCACTTAAAATAGTAGAAATAAAGGAGTTTCCTACTGAATGTCCTTTTAATATGATAATAGCAGATGATGGCTATGAAAAATTATTAAGATCAACTCTATTATATAATCATGAAGAATTCTATATATATATTCCAAATGAACAAGTTAAAAATCAAGCAAGGGAATATATGCAAAATCTAGCTGAAGAATTCAATGAGACTAGTCAATACAAAATTCAAATTGAACATGGTTCTAAATATGATGAACTAGTGAAACCTGCAGAAAAAGAGGCACAAAAAGTAGTTACATCACGTACAATTATAACTATTACAATTATTATTGTGACCTTAATTATTATCTTTTTTACAATGAAATCTTATGCGATAAAGAACATTTATACAATTGGTGTATACCGAGCTATAGGAATAAATAAACAAAGTATTATTCATGTATACCTAATCCAAATGTTAGTAATGACCTTAAAAACAACCCTTGTTAGTTGTACCCTTTGTTACATAATTACAAACCTCATTACTAACTTTCCAAACAGTAATATTAACTTTGCGATTGACCTAAATACCTATTTATTAACTACTTCAAGTTTAATGCTTATAAATCTAATAATAGGTATATTGCCTATCTCGTTATATATGAAACTTACACCATCAAAACTATTAAGTAAGTATGACATATAGGAAATATTCATAAAGTAATTAAAAGAAAGAGAATGGAAAATTTCTCTTTTTTTAAAAAAAATAACTAAATTGTTTTAAAAATAATCTAATTTAAAATATAAACAAAACACTAGACCTTAGGTAGTTAATTGTGATAAAATAATTATGTAACAATCAAATGTTTGTTAAAATCTAATTTAAGGCTTAAAATAAGGGCAAAATTAAAACTTTAAAAGAAAAATGAATAAATTATAATAAAATGCAGGAAATGCAAAATGAGGTGCAAAATGAGGGAAAGACCAATTGGTGTATTTGATTCAGGAGTGGGAGGGTTAACAGTACTTGATGAGTTAATAAAAAAGCTCCCTAATGAAAACTATTTATATATAGCAGATGAGGCTAATTGTCCATATGGAACAAAGACAAACGATGAAATAGAAACATGTGTAGTAAATCTTGTTTATTATTTAATTAAACAAAACGTCAAAGCAATAGTTATAGCATGCAATACTGCATCACTATTTGTGGATAAAGTTAGAAAACTAACAACAATCCCTATTATTGATGTCATTGAACCTACTAGTAGTTATGCTATAAAGGTAAGTAAGAATAAATGTATAGGTGTGCTTGGAACAAGCGCTACTATCAAAAAAGGAACTTACCAAAAAATATTAAAAGAAAATAATGTAAATACTTATCCTGTTGCTTGTTCTGAGTTTGTTGATTATATTGAAAATAATGATATAAATAGTGATAAAGCATTTGAAATAGTAAACAACAAACTAGAATGTTTAAAAAATACTGATATTGATACAATAATATATGGTTGTACACATTTCAGCATTTTAGAAAAACCAATAAAAAAACTACTTGGCCAAAATATTAACTATATTGCTTGTGGATATCCAACAAGTATAAAACTATATGAAATTCTAAAAGAAAATAATTTGTTAAATACTAGTACTACTTTACCAGTTATTAATGTTTATACAACAGGAAATGTAGAGAAAACTAAAAAAACAATGTCATGGTATAAAAAAATTGATGAAGTAAAACACATAAATTTATAAATGGTGATTATATGAGATTAATTAAAACAACTGACATAACTAATGTTATTGAAGACATGTTAATAGATGCTTGTGAAAATATTCCAAATGATGTCTTAAATATTATTCAACAAGCAAAAACAAAAGAACAATCTCCAATCGGTAAAATGGTATTAAACAAAATAATAGAAAATGATGACTACGCAACAAACTATCACCTACCAATATGCCAAGATACAGGCATTGTAGTATGTTTTTTAGAAATAGGATACGATGTCCATATTGATGGTGATATATATGAAGCAATTAATGAAGGCGTAAGAAAAGCTTATCAAAAAGGTTACTTTCGTAAATCAGTGGTTAGACACCCAATAGATAGAATAAACACAACCGATAATACTCCAGCTATTACGCACATAAAACTTGTTTCAGGCGATAAACTTAAAATAACGCTAACTTGTAAAGGTGCTGGCAGTGAAAACATGAGTGCAGTAAAAATGTTAACTCCTGCAGATGGAATAGAAGGAATCAAAAAATTTGTTATTGATACGGTAATTAAAGCAGGTGGTAAACCATGTCCCCCAATTATTGTAGGACTTGGTATTGGTGGAGATTTTGAGTTATCCACAATTCTTGCGAAAAAAGCCTTACTTAGGGAACTCAATGATGAAAACCCAGATCCAATTTTAAACAAATTAGAAAAAGAATTACTAGTAGAAATCAATAATCAAGGAATTGGCCCCATGGGATTTGGTGGTACAACCACATGTCTTTCAGTTAAAGCAAATAGTTACCCTTGCCATATAGCTAGTTTACCTGTTGCTGTTAACATTCAATGTCATGCATCCCGTCATAAAACTAAAACAATATAGGTGACATATGCAAGAAATAAAAAAATTTAAACTTCCACTTACAACTGAACAAATAGAAAGCCTAAGAGCTGGTGATCTCTTGGAATTAACTGGTACTATTTTTACAGCTAGAGATGCAGCCCATCAAAGACTTGTTCAATTAATTAAAGATAATAAGCCACTTCCCATTGATATTAATAACGCAACTATATATTATGTAGGTCCAACCCCTAAAAAGCCAAACCAAGTAATTGGCTCAGCTGGTCCCACATCAAGTTATAGAATGGACCCCTACACCCTTCCACTTCTTGAAAAAGGTTTAAAGATTATGATTGGTAAGGGGCCTCGTAGTAATATATATAAAGAAGAATTAAAAAAATATAAAGCTATATATGCCTCATCAATAGGTGGTGCTGCTGCCATTATTTCTAGAACAATAAAAAAATGTGACCTAGTGTGTTATGAGGACTTAGGACCTGAGGCTATATATAAGTTAGAAGTAGAAAACTTCTTTTGTGTAGTCACATATGATACTTTAGGTAATGATTTATATCAAGAAGAAACAAATAAATACAAAAATAAACAACCATTATAAATGTTATATTGATAATAAAATCAACAAAATGACGGTTTGTCAATCATCGTGCACAAAATTGTGCCCTAGATTAATGGGTTTTGT